>JAEHJW020006543.1_pt1 | contig 33533 bp, 48 predicted proteins | sample 9271431 | NCBI WGS metagenome assembly JAEHJW02 | reverse complement strand
TGCCTACCCAACCTACACAACAAGAAGAATTTAAGGAGAATCTAAAAATAAAACTCTATAATTTTGGGAGAATGTCTGATACTCAAGAACTATCTGATGGGCAGGAAGATATAGAGGAATTTATTGATAAAAATTTAGAGAAACTCAAATCCCTCTGGCAGAAAGAGGCGAGGGAAGAAATAACTCGTATGATAGAAGAATGGCACGATGAAGTAGTTAAATACATAAACACAGGAAAAGCTGGAAATAGCACTGTTGTTGAAATAGAGGTACTAGAATTAGTAGTTAATAAAATTAACTCTCTAAAACAATAATATGAAACACAAATCAAAAAATCGCACTAGAAATAGAACTTCTATAAAATTAAAAGGAAAAGGACGAGCAACATTAAAGAATTTCAAGAAATATGAGTAATAAATTATGTCCCGATTGCCAAATAACCTATCACTGTCCACGATGTAAACAAGAAGTAGATGAAGAAGATTTTGACTATTCATTGGGAGTGTGTGATAAGTGTGCGGAGGAATTAAATAAAAAAGATGAAAAAAACTATGGAAACTAGTGAAATGTTAAATGGTAAGGAGTTTATAGAAACAATATGAATAAGAAACGAATAATAATATCAATAACAATCCTTCTAGCATTTATAGTATTTCTATCCTATAAATCGTACTATGACCAAAGAAAGTTGTTTTTATCGCAGATTTCTCCACACCATATAGCTCCAGAGTATCTATATCCTAGTCAGTCTACCAAAGGGGATTACGATACACAGTCTATAGATGACTTGACAAAATTATATAATGGTGTAACATATTCTCAGGCACATAGAAACGTATCAAATTCTAAAAAGGAACAGGTATGTAAGCTATACGATTGCACAGATACAGTAGAGATAGACCATTTTATACCATTATCTATTGGTGGCTCAAATGATATAGAGAACTTATGGGCACAACCAAAAGTGAGTATATGGAATGGTACTAATTGGGGCTTTGGAAGAAAAGACGCTCTTGAATCTGTACTTGCAATACAAGTTAAAAGTGGTAAAATAAAGCCAGAAGATGCCCAGAGGTGTATAGTGAATGATTGGATACTATGCTATCAGAAATATGTACAAAATACAGTTGGCTCATCGGTTATTGATAACGATGATGAAATACAACAAAGGTCGCAATAAAAATAAATAAACATATGAAAAAATATATTATTATATCAGCAGTTGTACTTACGCTACTGATTCCAGTTGCATCAGTACACGCTACATCCGCTTGTTACTATTTTGATAAATGTTTAACCGGTGGATTGACAGATGAAGAGTTTGAGGCGTACCACGCGTTTATGTTAAATGGAAAACCTATTAATTATGCCGATGTTGCGCAAAAGACTCAATTAAGACAGACTAAGGAGAAGTTAATTCAAGTATGGGTTGAGAAGATGAGTAAAGATTTTGGCATTGGAAAGGATATGCTTCTTGGAGTAATCGGAAAATAACAAATAAACCACTCTCTAACGGGGGTGGTTTTGAAGTTTTATAATTGATTTATTATGGAAGAACTAAAAGAATTAAATATAAATGAAGATATATTAAATAAATATATATCGTCAATAAAAAGTAGAGATGATGTTAACCAATATGCACTTTCGGTAATATATGAAAGAGTTAATCATTTTCTATCAACCATATTGACAGATAAGGAATTTGATTTCAATAAACCTAAGTATGGAGATGTAATGAAACTACGCTCAATACTCCCTCTTGGATATTCAAATTCATTACAGAAAGAAGTTGAAAAATAGTTAAAGTTATGCTATAATTGAGTATATAACAATAAACAAATGAAAGACTTATACAAAAAATTCGGTCTCAAAAAGGAGTCTGCAAAGCCGGGAGATTTAATTTCCGCTTCTAGGAAACCTTTAATAAAAAAATATAAAAAGGTTGTAAAAGAATCAAAGGAATCTGAAAAAAAGGAGGGTAAAAAGCACGAAATGAAAGAATCCAAATCAATGGAAAAGTCAGAGCATAAGATGATGAAGAAATATAAGAAGCCGAAGCTTGGAAGTGGGAAGAGATTTGCCCAACTAACGTCTAAACTTAGTGCAAAGGGTGCTAAAAATCCGAAGGCATTAGCGGCATGGATTGGAAGAAAGAAATACGGAGCCAAGAAGTTTGGGAAATTATCCGCAATGGGCAAGAAATAATTATATGGAACAATGGTTCGCTAAAAAGTATATAAAGCGAAAGATAGACAACAAGATGGGTTCTTATGGAGAGACTGATTTAAGGAATAAAACCATAAAAATCAATAAAAAGCTCATCAAAAAGAATCCATCTAAAGTCAGACCAGTAAATAAAGGAGCAAAGAAATATCCTGATTTACTAGATACCATCTATCACGAAGAGTTGCATATAAAACATCCAAAAATGACGGAAAAAGATGTTCGTAAAAAAACCACAAAAGCCGTACGAACTCTTACCAAGAAACAGAAAGCTAGGCTATATGGCAAGTACAAAAAAAGCTAAAAAGAAGACCAAGGTCGTAAAAAAGAAACCATCAAAAGACACTATACGAAAGATAGCTGTTATTATGTAATATGGGATTGAATAAGAATATCTTAGCTAAGTTGGCAGATTCAAACAAAAAGGGAAAGGAGTTTGTGAATGAGGTAAATGAATTCTTTTCACCAGAGAACATTATAAACTATCTAGGAAATGAAAAGTATGATGTCTTAAAAAGAAATAAAAAACCACTAAAAAACTATGGCAGGAATGAAAAAAATGGCGTTGATAAAACTCGCCGATTCAAATAAAAAAGGTAAAGCATTTGTGAATGAGCTAAATAAAGAACTCTCTCCCTCAAAGATTGCAAGTCGGAAGGGGAATGATAAGTTTATAGTAGCTCAAAAGAACAAGAAACCGATGAAGAAATATGGTTGCTAAAGAAGAAATAGATTTTATACGTAATGAGGGTAAAAAACGACTTAACGCTACGATTGATAATGTGCATGATTGTTTAACAACAAAGGAAATAGTCACACATATACTAGTAAGCAGAGGAAGTATGAATAAGTCAGAAGCATCTCGTTATTATGATTATTGTAAGCCGATAGTAGATATAATTCTGGAAAATGAGAGAGAGACATTCAAACAAATAATGGATACGGCAAAAAGATTATGACAAAGAAGTACAATTATACAAAAAAGACAGGAAGACCTACTGTAATGACAGAAGAGACACTCAATAAATTAGAGTATGTATTTTCTTTGGGGGGAACTGATGAAGAGGCTTGTTTTTATGCAAACATATCTCATCAGACATTATATGACTATCAGAAACTATGCCCAGAGTTTATTGATAGAAAGAACGCATTAAAGCAAAAACCTATATTAAAAGCTAGAGAAACAGTATTTAATAAGATGTCAGATAATTTCCAAAATGCTATGGATTATCTCAAAAGAAAGAAGAAAGATGAGTTTAGTGAAAGGCAAGAACATACTGGAGCAGATGGTGCACCACTTATTTTACCAAGTGAGATAATAAACAAGAATGATACTAACTCCAGCACAGAAAACAATAGCAAATGATTTACACAGATTTCGTGTCGTAAACTGTGGTAGAAGGTTTGGGAAAACAACCCTAGCCGTATTAGAAATGGTTGGGAAAGCTGTATTTAAGAAAGATAGAAAGATTGCGTATATAGCTCCTACCTATCAACAAGCGAGAGATATTGCGTGGCAGGAATTAAAGAAAGTATGTTTACCAGCTTCTAAAGATGTGAATGAGAGTAGGTTAGAAATTACTTTGAAAACAAAAGACGGTGGGGCTTCTACTATATATCTCAGAGGATGGGAAAGTATAGAGACTCTTCGTGGGCAGAAGTTTGATTTCATTGTTATAGACGAAATAGCTTCTATGCGTAATTTCTGGATAAATTGGCAAGAGGTGTTGAGACCTACTCTTACTGATACAAAAGGAGAGGCATTGTTTATATCTACTCCTAAAGGATTCAATCATTTCTACGACTTATATAATTTACAAGACACAGACCCAGATTATAAGAGTTTCCATTTCACATCGTATGATAATCCATTTATCCCCGTTGATGAATTAGAGAAGGCAAAGAAAGAATTGACTGAGGATAGATTTGCACAAGAATTTCTAGCAGATTTTAGAAAGATGGAAGGATTGGTTTATAAAGAGTTTAATAGAGATAAGCATACATACGATGATTCGTATATATTCCATTCATTTGAGAAGATAGCCGGTGTAGACTTTGGATTCACAAATCCTGCTGCTATATTAACTATAAAGATAGATGGAGAAAAGAATTATTTTATAGATGACGAATGGTATGAGAGAGGGAAAACAGAATCTCAAATAGCAGAATATGCCTCTTCTCAGGGTTTTAATGGTATTTATCCAGACCCAGAAGCACCATCAGCTATTGAAGAATTAAGACGTAGAGGAGCTAATATAAGAGATGTAGTTAAAAATAAAGACAGTATTAAATCTGGTATTCAAAAGGTGAGGGAATTATTCCTGTCTGGTAGACTAAAGGTAAACAAAAAGTGTGTGAACACTATATATGAATTAGAAACTTATTGTTATCCTGATAAAAAGGAGATTAGAGACCCAGAAATTCCTATTAAAGAGAATGACCACGCTATGGATGCTATGAGATATGCTTTATCAATGAGAGAATCTAGCTCAGGCATAACAAGTGTACAAAACAGAACGCATTATCAGAATATCGGCAATCCTCATTTCAAATATAAAGTTGAGTAATTATCCATTTTGTGCTATAATGTAATGTATGAAGAAATACTCCGAGTCATTATCAAGCCTTATAAAGGAACACAAGAGATTAGTTGGTGTTCTTGAGGGCGGCTCATTGAAGGAAAGACAGAAAGAAGCCCAAAAACAAGGCAGGGAATTAAAAAAGTATATAAGAATAAGTAAAGGAACGATGAAATCCAAATAATGCTTATTGATTACGATATAAAACAAGAAGTATCTAAATCTAACAGTGGAGTTGGTATAGACAAGTTCTATGCTATGGATACAAAAGGGCAAAAGTTTGATGCGGTTGCCTCAAGTTATCAACCAGATGATGCTACAAAAGAGATGCGTCAACTCATTGTAAATCACTTTAGATTGGGTGATTTGACTATGCGTAAACCACGCAGAGAGTTCAACGACTTATCTGTATTGGCTCGTATGATGGTAGACCAAATGGCTTTTAACGCATATCAGCCAAACAATGGAGACCCAAACGAAGGAGATATATTACAAGCATGGCGTTCTAAAGCTATGCGTCCTATAGCGAGAAATAAAGTAATTTCAGTTGCAGGACACGCTACTTCTCGTATATTATATCCGAGAGTATTTGCACAAGATGAGAGTTCAGAAGAACAGAGAGACGCAGCGACCGTAATGTCAGATTTGATGGAATGGGCAGGAAATCAATCAGATTTCTCTACTACGGCTTTATATGCAACTATATCAGCTCTTGTAAATCCAGCTTCTATTATCTACACAGAATATGGAGAAGTATATCGTCAGGTTAAAACTATTAAACAAGGCGGGAGATGGATTAAAAAGTTAATGTTAGATGAGGACTTCTCAGGTTTTAGAGATGAGGTTGTCCCTGTGGATGAATTATTCATTGAGAATATCTATGAACACGACATTCAAAAACAAGCGTGGTTAGTTCGTCGCAGAGTAATGAGTTATGAGAACGCAGCTATTAAATATCAGGCATATCCTAATTTCCAGTTCGTTAAAAAAGGAGTACAGCTAGTCTATAATGACGCAAATACTACATTTTACGAAGTATATGATATAAATATGCGTCCTGAATTTGTGGAAGAAGTTACCTATTGGAATAAGAGTTTAGATGTAAAGATTGTTATGGTAAATGGAGTTATGCTTTGTGAACCAGAAAATCCTAATCCTCGTAAAGATAAATTATATCCATTTGTAAAATTCGGGTATGAATTGGTGGATGAAGGTAAGTTCTTTTACTACAAGAGTTTGATATTCAAAATGGCTCAAGATGAGAAGATTATCAATACCTTATATCCAATGATTATAGATGGAACATATCTCAATCTATTTCCTCCAATGGTTGTTACTGGTGCAGAAAGTCTATCAGGTGAAGTATATGTTCCAGGAGCAGTCACTACTATTCAAAGCCCTGATGCACAAATGAGACCTATCGCGCAAGGGGTTGATATAAACAGTGGAATCAATGCGTTGTTTAATGTTGAAAAGTCTATATCAGAAACTGCAAATGACTCAATGTTTTCTCAATTAGGAGGAAAGAAACAAACGGCTTACGGAATATCAATCTTTCAGCAAAATGCAAACACTATTCTCGGATTATTCGTTCAGATGATTTCTAAGTTCGTTAAAGATTTCGGAAGATTGCGAGTAGGGGATATTCTACAGTTCCTCACTATCGCAGAAGTAAATCAAATGGAGAATACCAAACTTGTATATAAAACATTTTTAGTCAACAATAAGGAAGTAAACGGAGAATTAAAGACACGAAAGATTAAGTTTGATAGTTCATTACCAGAAACAATATCTTCTGATGAAGAGAAACTAAGAATGAGCTTTGATTGTATGATGGAAGGAGGCGGACTAAAATCAGATACAGAATTGTACAAAGTAAATCCCGTATTATTCAGAAACTTAAAATTCACTACACAGATTAACCCTGATGTATTGAATCCAATGAGCGAAGAGCTAGAAAGACAGTTTAACTTAGATACATTTGATAAATCTATTGCCGCTGCATCTGCTGGGGTTCCTGTTGATATGGAACAAGTATTCAAAGACTTTGTACTTTCTGTAAATCCTAAGTCAAAGAAAGACCCGTCACGATATATAAAGGAACAACAGACACCAATGAACGCACTTACTAGTATGATTCCACAAGGAAAGAATATGCAGAATGTCCCGACAGAACAAGGATTGAATCAGAAAGTTGCCTCGCAAGGAGCAACTCCTATGATGTAAAAGGTCGTTAATAATTAAGAAACGAAACAATGTTATCACGAGCAATTTGGTTAGGATTGCCAGTAGAAACTCGTATGAAGATTGCTACAATCTTTAATATGAAGAAAACAACTGGTACAGAAGTATTTGGTACGAGAGTAGTGTGTGATGGATATACTGAGGAAAGTTTCCAAGTTATAACCATTGAAAAACTACAAGAAGTTACCGGAAAGAAATCAACAGATTTCTACGAATTATTTAATTTATTAGTAAATCAAATCAACGATGAAAAAATCATTGACAGCGTCCCAAGCGAAACAAGCACAGAGGGAGCAACAGAAGAAGGAGCTGGAGTTCCAAGTAAACCAGCAAGCGTTAAAAGAAAAACAATTAGCAGAAGCAAAAAGACAGCGTAAGATACTTAGAGAAGAAGTATTGCCGGTGTTATTTGATAATTGTGAAAATATTATGGATGCAGGTATATTTATGAATACACTTGCAAATGTCATTAGACAATCATTCACTCAGTTAATGGGCAAGATGAGAATTGTAGACCTAAAGATTGAGGATGTGTTAATTGAAGATGAAAAGACAGAGTTTTGGAAAAAAATGTTGTCTATCATTGGACAAGAAACTATTACATCAGCGACAGTTATGATTGAGGGATTTCCTAGACTCATTGAGATTATTGTTCAAAATGAGAATAAGAATAGACCCCTCTCAGACATTAAAAGTCAATTAGTAGACGAATTTACCGAGAAAGATGAAAACTAATTATAACGAATTATTAAAAAAATCAGCATATACCAAATGGGAGAAGTTTACTCATTGGATTGCATTTCTATTACTTAAAGACAGAATTGAAGATGTATTGCAGGATATGCGAGTGGTTGGATTTCAAGAAGGTCATATACAAGGTTTCTCACAAGCTCGTAAGAATAATGAGCAAGGACTCATTGATTTATATGAGCAAGGAAAACACGACGGCAGAAAGGAATTATCAGAGAGTTTGGCATCTATAAACCCAGATAATATAATAGATATAGACTTATTAAGTCAGGGCATTCTTAAGATAGCAGGTGAACAAATAACCGAAGAGGAATTAAAGAATCTTAGAGAAGAAGCTGTATATCTAAAGAACTGTAGAATATGGACATTGTTAGTAGACACTATTAAAACAGAAGCTCAAAAGACTATGTTCTATAAATCACAGAACTTTGAGGATATGAGAACGGGTAAAATGATGCTTTATAATTTGAGATTGCTTGAAATTATCGTGAATAGAGTAGAAAGTTATAAAATAAATAAACCACAAGATGCTGAAACAAGTTATGGGAGAGTGGCAGAATATAACGCGATTGGAAAAGTTGAGAATAATATGCTATAATATAGACGTACGTTACAATTAGGATAACGATGAAAACCCTTTGAGAGGATTACTCCCGAAGGTGAGTGTTTATTTCATCGTTTCCACTTGCCTTTGGAATTAATCCCCTCAAAACAGGGGATTTTTCTTGGTGGTAGAAGCGTCAAAACCACTTAAAATAAATAACTGTGGTCGGCAGTAACCGACTTAAAACAATATGGACGAACAAAACAAAGGAGTTGAAACAACGAACGAACAGGCTCCAGTCGTTCAAGAACCTGATTATAAAGCCCTCTATGAGCAAGAGAAAGCTGAAAAAGCAAAGATTGCTGAAGATAGAGATAATTATAAAAATGGTTTGTTGAAAGCAAAGGGTTATTCAGTAAACGATGCGACAGGAGACAAACTTCCAGATGTTCCGAGTGTTGAAGAAATCGTTAAGAAAGTTCTTGATGAAAAATCTTCCACAAGTCAATCGGAGTCTGAAGAAGTGCGCAAACTTCGTGAAGAAGTTAAAATCAAAGACGAAGTTATTGTCTCGCTATCTAACCGTTCACAAGTGAATACAGCAACCTCAGGAGGTTCATCAAGTGAAAAAGAAATCACAAACACTAAAGGAGCTTCATATTGGACACAAGAACAAGAAGCTGCACTACGAGCAAAAGGATTAAATCCTGATATTGTAGCAAAGGTAGCTCAAAATCCTAGTGGGAATATGAACATCAGTCCACTTCTGAATAAAAAATAGATAGAATGCGCCATTATTAAGAATTAATTAATATGGCATTAGGAGATATTAAAGTATTGAGTCCTGCACAATTTGGGGACATCGGTACTAAAAAATATGCCGTAGCTGCTTCAGCCACCTTGATTTATCCTGGTGAGCCAGTAGCGAAAGCATTGGCGGGAACTGCGGTTACCCCTATGGCGACCAATAAGCCTGTGGTAGGAACTGACTATCTCGCTGGAATTGCGACTACTACTTCAACCAACACTGCGTCCGCAGCTGGAACTGTTGAAGTTATGCCCATTGTTCCAAACGTGGTCTACACTATGAAACCAAACGTTGCGACTTCATGGGATACTCAAGCAGAATACGATGCACTCGTCGGTTCTCGTGTTTTGATTGATTTGACTGCTGGTTCTTACACTATCTTAGCCTCTGATGGCGCAACTTATGGTTGTGTTATTGAGCCTTTGGATATTGCAAAGAATCCTGGAGTTGTAGCTTTCTCGTTCCGTAACGGAGTAAACTACCTCGCATAATAAACTAAGATAAAAAAATATGTTTACAGAAGCACAAAACTTAGCAATTACGCGAACGGAGCTTGATACCGTATTCTTCCAAGAATTTGAGTATGATGCTACGTTTCCTGGAATTGCAACTGCACGAACTGCAGAACTCTTCAAACCATTGAACACCACTCATTCAGCATATATTGAACAAGTATATAAAGGAGTTGGATTGTTTGATAATATTGGAGAAACCACCACTGTTCCTCTTTCAACCCCAGCTGCTGCGAATAAGATGACTATTCCAGTATTGGATTTTGCGAAAGGAATTGAATTGTCAAAGAACCTCTTTGACGACAATATGCACGGAGTATGGGCACGTACTGTTACTGATTTTGCGACAAAAGCTCGCATCTCTCAGGATGACAATGCGTTCAAATTCTTCCGTGGAGCGTTTACCACTTCATTGACTGCAGATGGAGCAGCCTTCATTGGTTCTCACACTCTTATCAATGGACAGACTTACTCAAACGTAATCTCTGGAGCGCTTTCAGATAGCACTTTGTACGATGCAATCGTTGCATTGCGTCAGCAACCCGACCAAGCTGGAGTTATCATGGGAAATGTCCCTGCTATCTTGCTTGTTCCTTCAAAATTATTCAAATTAGCTATTCAGTTGACTGATTCAGCTTTGGTTGCTCAGTCAGCAGAAAACGCTATCAACGTATATCGTTCAGCATACGGAATCACTGTATACACTTCTCCTTACTTGGATTTGGCAGCAGGAGGTTCTGATACTGCATGGTTTTTGCTCGCAAAGAATCACTCAGTTACTCGTTTGATTCGTCAGGGAGTAGAAACTAGCTTGCGTTCATGGGAATACTCAAATAATCGTACTTACTTCTATCAAGCAAACTTCCGTGAAAGCGTATATGCACCAGACTATGTCGGAGCTGTAGGTTCAACTGGAGTTTAATCTATAGGTCGTTATTATTATTAAATTTTTACGACTATGGATAAAAAATATATCGTCGGAGCAATTATCGGAGTTGTAGCAACATTATTGGTATCGGTTATTGTTAACTTTTCAGGTTCTACATTGGTAGGAGCTGGACAACCTAACAGATTCCCGAATGGCTACATTGATGATGGATATGGTTATTATGTGAATGGAGTAGAGGTTATTGGTTCTTCACGAACCATTACCGCAGCTGGTATTACCAACACTGGGACATTAACTCAGACTGGTGCAGCTACTCTTTCTGGTACTAATTCGTTAACTGGAACTACTACTATTTCGTCAACATTATCAGCTACTAAAGCAAGCACTATTACTTGCTTAAAGACTTATGATGGAGCAACCACAACCACAGCATATTACATCTATGCTGATGGAGCGGGGAGTATGGTTTCAACAACTACTAAGCCAGCATTGTGCCCATAATTGTACTCTTACTCAGTCCCTTTACTGGGATTGAGATAAAAGTAAAATTAAAAAAATGTTAAAAACAATAATATATACAATAATAATTTCCGTTGCATTAACTATTGGTATTATAGGTATTATAGCAACGGCACAAAAGCCGAGTGTAAGTGCATATGCACCAATCTTATCATTTCAAGATGCGGTTTCTAGCTCAGTATCTATTTCAACGACTACCGCAACTTCAGTATTGAGTGGATTGAATGCAAATAGAATATATTTACAACTATCAAATGATGGTTCTAGTACCGTATATTGTGGAGCGGGTAATTCCACTTCATCAATCGCAGTCAACAAAGGATGGAGACTTGCCACGGGTGAACATCTTACTTTAGACAATGGAAAATACACTGGACAGATATTCTGTATCGGTGTGGGTACTTCTACATTATCAGTTATAGAAAAGTAATATGAAGCAATACTTGGAAAGCAACTTCAAACTATTAATCAGCTTTGTATCAATAGTAACTATTGGTTTAGTAAGCATTGTGTATAACAATGCAATAGCAAGAATAAGCGGTGTAGAATCAAGTATTGACGCGACACAAAAGAGCCAGAATGAACTGAAGATAGAGATAGTCCAAAGGCTCGCGACTATAGAACAATTACAGAAAGACCAACAGGAATGGTTCCAGAATATATCAAAAGCAGTTGGTGCACCACAGATTCATAGTATTATAAACACCTCACAGAGTAGTTTAATAAAAAAATAAAATGTACTCAATCGTAGACGTAAAAAATGATTTAGAGGGAATGCTTCACGGCACAACCTTAAACAAGGTTCAAAATGTGAATCGGTTATTATATCGGGCAGCTCGTCAAGTGCTCACTGATATTGACCCACAGGAAACAAAGAGAGTTGTTGAAACACCTCCTATATTTTATGGTATCTATGATTATACAGGGATTGCAGACTTAAAAGGAAATAAGATAATTGATTTTTATCCACAGATTAATCGTATTAGCGATGATAATCCACGAAGTCAATATTCTAAGACATTTGATTTAACTAAGACTAGCGTAAAGCCTAGTTTCTCTCTTTCATTTAACAGTGGAGCAAAGACCATTAGAGCAAATCAACCAAAAACAGATAGGGGAGTTACTATAAATGATATAAATACTATAAATGGTAATGGAGTATGGATTGTCGGTGGCGGAGCTTCAGACTTAGTGGCAAATTATGAAAGATTTGCGTGGCTTTCAGGATGTTTACAATTTAATTTAACAGGAGCGTCAGGATATATAGAAAATTCAACAATGACCGCAGTTGATTTAACTAACAATCTCAATCAGGCTTCTCAATTTTATAAAATATATTTCCCAACTGCCTCGGATATAACAAGTGTTGAATTACGCTGGGGTTCTGATGCTTCTAACTACTGGAGTGTCACTTCTACTCTTACGCAAGAGGGACTAGCTTTCCAAGACGGATGGAACATTATACAAGCAGATTGGTTGGGTTCTACACAAGTAGGAACTCCCGATGTAACTAATGTAAACTATGTGAGGATAACTATAAACACAAATGGAAACGCTCAAACAGGAATCTTTGTATATAAACTAACTTCTCAGATTGGAACGATATTTGAGATGAGTTATTATTCAAAATATCTCTTTAGAGATGCTAGTAATGTATGGTATGAAAAAATACCAGATAATGTTGATGAGTCAACTATCTATATAAACCTAGATACTGATTCATATAACGTATTCTTATATCAGGCAGCATTACTAGTGTTTCAACAGACCCTCGGGACTATGAACACCTTTGACTATGGATTCAGCCAACAGGGTTATCAAGAAAACATCAATAGATACCGAGCAATGTATAAGAGCGAAATAATACTTCCGCAGCAACAGTATTATCAACCGGATAATAATAGATACAGTAACTTTGTCGGTAGATACTTCTCACGATGATAAAAAAAACAGCAGAACAAAAAAAGGCACAGATGTCAGGGCAGGGGACGAAGAATGTCGGGAGCGTTATTGTTCCTTCTGATTTTACGCTTGTCACTTCATATAATGGATATAGGAACAAGGAAGATATAACTAACTTACCTCCTGGTTATCTTGTAGTAGGTTCACAGAATATTTTGACCACAACTGGTGGGCGTTTTGGTGTTCGTAAAGGATATACTCTTGATGGACAAGCAGATACTACAATGGCTGCTATACTTGCTTCATTTGATTGGCAGATGCACACAGGAACTATACAACACTTACGAGCTGGTAATTCTAAATTACAATTTAGATATGTGGCCACAGGAAGTGATTATTATTTAGGTACACCATTGACAGCGGGTGAGGTTTTATGGATTGATTTAGACGATGCAACGGGTGGGGATTATTTTAGATTTGCTGATTTTTGGGATGATACAAAGAAACAAGCACTTTTAATGATGGTGAATGGAACTGATAGGTTATGGCAATGGACAGGTGGAGTAACTACATTTGCTGGAGCGTATAACACCGCTATAAAGATAACTGGTAATTCAGCTTCTTTGACTTCATATGCTGGTACATCTTCAAATACCGCTCAATCTTTTTATATCAATGGACTTGCAGGAACGAGTTTGGATGGTTCTATTGTATTAACCGCTCAGCCAGCAAATAATGATACTCTAACTATCACAGTGAATGGAACTGATATTACTATCACATTTGTTTCTGTAATTGGAGCAACGGCTGGGAATGTCTTAATCGGAGCAACTTTAGCTGATACTGTTACGAACCTATTGGGATTATTACAAAATCCAGGAACTACGAATACCACACAAGTTGCATTATCTGCTGGTAATCAGACACTTATAGGATATGAAACATATGCAGCTACTAAGGTTATCGTAAAGCAAGGAACTAATACGTGGGCAGAAGATGGATTTTATACAGATATTTCAACTACACAGGTAGTGGTTATTAACGGAACAAAATATGCGGTTTCTGCTGGATATGGAACATTAGCTCTCACAGGAGTCGCATCAATACCGACTGGAGTCACAGTGGGGGAATTAGTTATAGAAAATATAGGGTATCAGACTAATAGTCAACTCACTAGTAATTCTCTAGTTAAGAATGACCTTATTGCAAATTATAGAAATCAGATAATACTCGCAGACACCAACAATAGAGATGTTTTGTTTTCTAAGGTAAATGATTATACAAATTATTCTTTCTCAACACCTCGTGCAGTAGGAGAAGGAGCGTTGGTTACTTTAGATGCTAATCCCGTAGGAATAATAGCTCAAGAAGACGGAGTATATATAACTGCTGGTAAAGATTTATGGTATAAGACATCACTTACACTAAGCTCAGATAACACAAAAGAAATATTGTCAATAGATAAATTAAAAACATCGAATCAACAAGCAGCGCAAAGTCAAGAACTTATAGCTAAGATAAAAAACTCTGTTGTGTTTGTAACGAATGAACCTACATTTGATGAGTTGGGACGAGATACTGGAACGAATACGCAATCTCCTGGTGTATCTGTTGAGGGCGGAACAGTTATCAACCTTGCGACACCCCAATCAGGGAACATCTCAGACCCAATTAAGAATGACTTTGATGTATATGACTTCACAGATGGACAAGTATTCTATTATAGAAACTTCATTTATATTTCAGTACCCAAAGAAGGTAAGGTTTTGATTTATAATATGAATAAGAAATATTGGGAGGCTCCACAACTTATGCCCATCAGTAGATTTTCTATTATTGACGGACTGTTATATGGGCACTCGTATCAATCTCCTGAAACATTCAAGCTATTTGATGGATTTAATGATAATGGAAATCCCATTGAGGCAACCGCATTATTCAGTTATCAGAACTATGGTACACGAAGTCAGACAAAAGACTTTGATGAATACTATGTAGAGGGCTATATTTCAGGTAATACAGAGAATTTAACTTGTGGAATCAACTATGAAACTGATGGATTTATAACAAATATTGAAAAATCTATATCAGGAACCGACCCATTGGTTGCCCAATTTGGTTCACAACAGGCTTCTATTGGAAAATCGTCAATCGGAAAGAATACTCTCGGTGGATTAAATGAGAATATACCAGATTCTTTACCTCCAAAGTTTAGAATTATATTTACGTTGACTCGTTATCCATTTTATGAAGTACAATTCTATTTTTCTACCATCGGAGTAGATTATCAGTGGGAAATTTTAGGATTTGGAGCGTTAGCAAGACGAACAGAGGCAGGAAACAACAATATCAAAGTATAAAAAATTGAAAAATTATCAAAAATAGTGTATAATATACATATATGAAGAAACTTTTATTATCAATCGGTGTAATTCTCGCAATTATATTTTCATTAGCTGATTTTACACCATTTGTGTCGGCAACTTTATTCATTCCTGCTCAATTACAGCCATTCATTTTGGCTGGTTCTGGTGTTTCTGCTGGAGCAACTTCAATTACTTTGACTTCGTTAAAGGATATTGATGGAAATGCTTTGACTATGTCTAACTTTGGATATAAAGGATATGTGACTATTGAGCCTGGGAAGTCAGGACGTGAAGAACAAGCAAGTTTTACAGGTATTACTGGTAATACTTTAACTGGAGTGAGTCACGTTGCGTTTACCTCAACCTCAACATCTTTTACTGAAACATCAGGTTTAACAAAATCTCACCCAGGAGGAGCAACTGTAGTTGTTTCTAACACCTCTGGTTTCTATTCACAATATGCTGCAAAAGTAAATGACGAAGCTATAACTGGTTCGTGGACTTTTCCTGTACCGACTTCATACTATAATCCTGCAATTAAAGGATATGTAGACAGTGGATTTATTTCCAATTCAACCACGACTGCTCAATCTATCGCTTCAAACTTGACTGCTTCAGGAACACTTAACGTAGTAGGACAAGCTACTTTTACTCTAGCTCCGAGAACATCCGCCGCACCGTCAAACGTGGCGGACTTAACAAATAAAGCATACGTAGATGCACAGATTGTAGCGGGGGGAGTTGTTATGTCTACTACAACTAGAGGTACGGCGTTTATATCGACAGACCCAGCAAGTTCTACACATCCTATCGTAGTAGGAGATAATGACACACGGGTACCAACACAAAGTGAAAATGACGCTTTAGCTGGAACCTCAGGAACGCCAAGTGCAACAAATAAATATGTAACGAATGATGATGTAGCTACTACTTCAGTTGCGAATAAAATAGTAAGATTAAATTCAAATGGATTGCTTGATAATTCATTATACGCATCATCAAAATTATTAAACACATTCACGATGGGTGAATCTATGGCAACCGGAACTGCTGTATACGTTTCAGATGGGACAGAAACATCCACACAGGGAGTTGCCACTTCTAGCATATCCCAGACAACGAGTAATGAGGGGTATGGTATCTATAATGGTTCAACGTATGTATATACAGGACAAACTTTCCTTACACCAACATCTACCGATATATTTATTACAAATATTGTGGTACACGCATCTAACTCAAATCCGGGGGGAAGTGAGAATATAGTAGGATATATAAGACCAACATCGGGGGGAGTACCAAGTGGTTCTACTTTGTCAACATCATCAATAAGCGCTGTTGGTAATAGTACACCCGAGACAGCTATAGCATTAGACTTTTCATCAAACCTTGCAAGGTTGACAAAAAATACTTTATATTCATTCTATATAGGAAACAGTAGTGCTGCCCCTGATGTAATTATATATGGAAATAGTGCAGGTGGATATTCAGGTGGAAATGTAGTTACGAGTACTAACCTTTCATCATGGACATCATCGTCAAAAGATTTGTGGTTTACTATAAATTATGTAGAAGCGAGAGTATCAGGATATGTATATAAAACAGATGCTGATTACTCAACTGTAGAGTCAAAGAACTTTGTAGGATTCACAAACTCATCAAATTCATATCTTGCAAATGGTTCAGTAATATTTACAGGCATAGCAGATTCATTGACTGGGTTAACAACTGGAAAAACTTACTATCTATCAAATACAGCTGGTTCAATCGGAACATCTCCAGGAACAAATAGTATAAAAGTAGGACTGTCAGTATCTTCATCATCACTACTAATTAAACAAGATAATCCATAATATGGCACAAGGAACTTGGTCTAATGTTATAACTCCACAAGGAACACAAAGCGTATTTACACCAGCTGGTGCTTCTAGTACATTATCAGGTACTTCACCAACTTATGTAAACTCACAAGGACAAACCGTAGTTGATACGAACGCTGTGCCAAACGCACAATTTGGAGGTTCTATTTTCAATCCAAAAACAGGAACTTATACTGCGGCTACAAAAGAACAAATGGCACAACAACAAGCAGCCCCTAGTGTCATTACCCCAAAAGATGCAATCTCAAAAATAACTGATATACAGATACAGGCAAAACAAGCTGGAGATGAGATAAAGAAAGCACAAGAAGCACAAAATCAAGTTACTCAACAGCAACAAGCTACTACTCAGCAACAATCCACTGCTCCACAACCAACACCGCAAGTAAAGCCACTCCCAGAACCTCTTGTAAAATCATTTCTCAATCTTAATCAAGGAAAGCCATACACTTATGCGACAAATCCAGACGGAACTTTTACCTATTTTGATGCACAAGGCAATAAACTAGCAGATAATCCATTTGCTCCTGGGAAAAAGCCACAAGAAACATCAGGATTTGGACAAGTGCTTATCCCACAACAAACACAACAACCACAAGCAATAGACCAGTTAGCAAAAGGAATGACTGATTTACAAGCACAGTCAGATTTAGCTTATTCTGATATGAAGAATCAGATTTCTGGTATTTTGAACGGCTCAATTCCACTTACCCCAAGCCAGCAATCATTATTAAACTCAACGAATGCAAAGTTTGATGATTTGGCAGCACAACAGAAAATAGCGAATGAAAGTCTAACAGGAGCAGTTACATTAGCTGGTATATCATCAGGAAGAAATAGATATGCTCCAGAGATTGAATCTGGTAATGTGTATGCAGCAGTTACAGCTGGAATTAAAGCACTTAAGGATATAGAAGTTGATAGAGCGATGACTGTAGACCAAATGAATGAGGCATTTCAAGATAAGAATATCAAAAATGTATTAGATGCCTACGATAGATTTACTAAATATACCGAACAGAAACAAAAAGCAGTAGAAGACTTATATACTGCGGTAAATAATCACGAAAAAGACTTAAGAGATTTTAACTATAAAGTAGTACAAGATACTATCAAAAATACTCTAGAGAGTGATAAATTCACCTATCAACAAAAGCAAGATGCTATAACCAATGCTTTGAATAGAGCAAAATTAAGTATTGAAGAAAGGAAGCAGACACTAGCAGAGACAAATCAAAAGATGATTGAGAAAATATGGGACAAGATAAATAATCCTACTGTGCTAATTTCTAAAGACTCTACAGGAAATCCAAGCGAAGCAGACCAAGCGAAGTTTCTATCACAATTTCCAACATCATGGCAGACACAAATCAAGAGTCTTGCAAGTTATGATATAGACCCTAAGTCATTCCCAACTGCAGTAAGAAAGGGACAAGAAGGTCAAATGATGACGAGAAGTCAAGCACTTTCATTAGCGAAACAATACGACCCAACTTTTAACGAAATGGAATATGATGCCCGTAAGGCATTCTTAAAATCGTGGAACGCAGGTGGTATAAACTCAGTAGGTCAAGCTGCAAATACGGCTTTGCAACACATGAACGAGTTATCTGATGTTTTTAATAAGATAGCATCAAGTAACGATAAGGGTATTTTATCAAAAACGTATAATAACTTAGGAGCATTCATAAAAGAGAATGAAGCAAATCCAGATGTTGCACAATTCGAAACTATTGTAAATTCTGTCGCTGGAGAACTGGCAAAGATATTTAAGAACGGAACTAACAGCTCTGCATCTCCAACCGAGCTAGAGCAAGATGAACAAAGAAAGGTATTTAATCTATCTTGGGGTAAAGAAGGTTTAGATGGAATTATTAAATCAACTGCAAATCTTATGAGAGATAGGTTAAATACCGCACAGGAAACGTATAAAAGCGTCATGGGTAAACAACCTAAGACACTTTTATTACCATCTGCACAGAAAGCTATTGAAGCATTAAAGAGCAAAGGAATTGATGTAGACTTTAGCTCATTAAATCCTATGAGTGCTGTATCAGATGACGAATTATTTAATAGTGCGATAGGAAGCACACAGACTGGAACGACTAGCCCAGAGTTTTGGAGTGGCTTAATGAATCAAATGAATATGATTAACCAATTTAATCAATAATATGTTGAATCCAGACCAAATAAAACAGATGATTCAATGGTCATCACAAAATCCCGACAATCCAAACGCTTTAGAATTTCAGAGGCGTATTCAATCAGGTCAATATAATGATTCATTGAGTCAATTAGGGGTGAATACGAGTCAGTTTACAACGCGACAACCAACCACAGAAATAACCCAACCAAAACAGGAGGGGGCTTTACCAGGATTTATTAGTGATATAGGTTCATCCATTCAAAAGAGAGGACAACAATTTGCACAACAATCAGCAGATATAGCACAACAAGTAAAAACTCAACCCACAACACCAGGACAACCTCCAGCGTGGCTTGAATCCGCACCTCAACAAGCGTTAAGTTTATTAGGTCAAGGAGCTGGTTCTATATTAGATATAATCGGTGCAGGAGCTAAAAGAGTTGGACAGGTTGGTGCTCAATTATTAGACAAGATAGCTCCTGGATTCACCCAAAGTATTGGAAGTAATTTACAGGATATGGTAAGTAAGATTTCTTCCGTCCCAGTCGTAATGAAAGACGCAGCAGGAAATCCAAAAGACATTACCATAGGAGATATTTTTCAAGGAGGGGCTGATACGTGGAATAAGTTTAAGCAATCAAATCCTGCTCAAGCAGCAGATATTGAAAATACATTAAACATTGCAGCCACATTAGCAGGAGGTGCGGGAGCAAAGAAAGCCACTACTGAAACAGCAGATACCCTCACAGGGATTACTAGCAAATTACCTGATATAGTAACGCCGATTGAAAAAACAGCTAGTGAAGCTGGGCAAGCCATTTCTCAAAAAGCTGGAGAAGTTGCTGGAAAGGTAGGAGGTAAACTACAAGATAAATATTTAACTCAGGAACTTAAGGGGTGGACTGAACCAACTACTATTAACAAACCAGCCTTCAATAAAGCTACGGAGATTTATAAAAATGCATCAAGTATGGGGCATAATATAGGTGATACAATAGTTAAGAATAAAATAAATCTAGCAGATCATATAGAAAATGGAGTATATAATACAGTTGATACTGCTGATAAAATAAGAACTGATGCAAGCAAGATGAGTTCTGATTTGCTACGCCCATCACTACGGAAGGCTGATCTAACTGTTCCAAAGACACCAGTTGACGAATTGATAAACTCGTCTATAAATAACATAACTAAAAATAAATCAATAACTCAAGAAACAAAAGATTCATTGATTGAAGAATTAAATAAAACTAAAAATGCCCTACAGAAAAAGTTTCCCGACGGTATGGGACTTGAAGATTTACACGATGAAAAAATTGTCCGTGACATGAATGCAAAGTATAGTCCTATAGGAGATATTGCTACTAATAATCAAGCAATTAAAAATAAAGCAGTTGCTGATTCTGCAAGGAATCTAATAGAATCAAAAGCTCCATCTGATATTCCAGTAAAAGAATTTAATAATGAATTAAAGAAACAATATCAAGCTGCGGATTATCTTGAAGCGTTGAATAGTAAAAAGGTACCACAAAGTATTGCATCAAAAATAGCAAAGACAACCGCAAAAGTTGTTGGAGCTACAGTAGGACATGGAATGGGTGGAGGAATACTTGGTGGAGTAGGTGGATATCATATTGGAGGAATGATTGAGGGATTATTTGAGAATATGTCTAATCCAATCAAAAAATACTTCTTACAGAATCTAGAAGCTACCAACCCTGAGGTGTTTAGTAAATTAAAAGATTATCTGAAATAGAATTTATCCATCAATAATCCTATAATCACAGCTATAATGATTTCAAACATGATTAGATTATACATAAATATATATTATAAGTAAAGTGGATAACTATGCCATTACTCAAGGGAGCAGAAAACATAAGAAAGAATATCACCGAGCTTACTACACAGCCTATTCAGTCCGCATCTCGTAGAAAGGCTATTAAAACACTTGCAAAAAGAAAAGGGATAAGTTTTAAGGAAGCTCGTTTCCGACAAGCATTAGCAATATCTAAACAATATGCAAAGAAATAACACAGTAAAGATGACACCAGTGAGGATTGAGCTGATCAAAAGGTTACAGAAGCTTATCCCTTCGCTCAAAGAATTAGATATAGAACAATTAAAAGCATTTATCCAAAGATATGGAAAATAAAAAGATAAAAAAATTGGTTGAATATAATGATGATGTCGCAATGGCGTTTTATAACCGCCTCGTTGAGCTTACAGAAATGATAGAAGAAGCAAACGAGATATTGTCTGCTTTCGATGGAATCGATATTAAATCTTTGGAGAACTTAAAGGGAGATGATGGATATACACCAGTGAAAGGGAAGGATTACTTCACTGAAGATGAGATAAGGAGATTCTTAAAATATGTTACTCCAATTAAAGGGGAGCATTATTTTGACGGCAAAGATGGAAAAGATGGCAAAGATGGGAAAGATGGTGTGAATGGAAAGGACGCAATAGAAACTCCAAAATCTATTAAGCAGAAGTTAGAATCATTATTAGAAGACGAAAGATTGACAGTTAAATCAATCTTGGGAGCTATAAGCAAAAAGGAATTTGAAGAAGCCATTAAAGAATTACGAAAAGAGATAATAGGTAAAGTAGACGGAACTAAACAAGAATTAGTTACCTCAATAAACAAGAAAGAAAAGATTATCTATCCAACTAAGGGATTCTTAGACCAACGATGGCATGGTGCTGGTTCTGGCACTACGGTTAGTTATGCAGACTTAAGCTCACAGTGTGATGGAAATACTAAGACTTTCACTATCCCAGCATTTAAGAAAATTATCCAACTTACTTTTTCTTCTTCTCCATTTGTATTTAGACCAACAATAGATTTTACTGCATCAGGAACCACACTTACATTAGACGCAAGCATCGCTGCTCCTGAAGCAGGTCAAACACTTATATTACTATATGCGTAAACTACATAACATATTTATTTCAATAGTCGGATTATTACTCGCAGGATTTGCGATTGTTTCTGCTGCACCTACTGAAACTATTACACAGAATCTATATCCTCAGACGACTGATACCTATAGTGTAGGTACAACCACTAGACAATATCTGAATGGATATTTCAAAAACATATATTTGGATGGGAATCAAATTTCTACATCCTCAACTCCTACTTGGGGGAATATAACAGGCATCCTATCAAATCAGACTGATTTACAAAGTGCATTAGACGCAAAATTATCTACATCAACGGCTGCATCAACATATTACTTACAAACAAATCCCTCAGGGTACATATCTTTAGGAAGTCTATCTGCGTCTGCTCCACTTGGATATAATAGTGGTACAGGTGCGTTTAGTATCACGAAAGCATCATCAACTGTAGATGGATATTTAAGCTCTACAGATTGGACTACATTTAATAATAAAGTAAGTTCTCAATGGACTTCTACATCAACAGGAATATTTTATAATGGAGGACGTGTAGGAATTGGAACAGCTGCCCCCGGATATGCTTTAGATGTTAATGGAGCGATGAATACCAATAACACTCTATACTTCACTAATGGTTCAGGAAATAAACTCGGAATAACAGCTTCTACAACTCTTACAGACCACAACTATATTCTTCCACCAGCACAAGGAACATCAGGCACTTTCCTAAAAAATGACGGAAGTGGCAATTTGACGTGGGGACTAGCACCTACTAGTGGATTGTCTTCAACCTACGCATATGCTGCCTCATCTACTGTTGCAGCGTATAAGAGTTTATCTACAACTATCCCAACTTCTACCAATCCGATTGTCTATACTTCAAAGACATTAACTGTAGCTTCAACAACTATAGACCAATGGCTTACTGCTGCTAGTTATCCTAATAAAACCACTATTCCAGCAGGTACTTGGCAGATTCACTTGGACGCTTATGTAAACTCAACAACTGGAACAAAGCCAGTACGTCTATATGCAGAAATATATAAGTATGCAACAACTACTGTAGAGACTGTATTGTTCACCACTCAACAGAGTGAAATAATTACTGTAACTGATTTGGCAAATCCACAAGAAGTATTTTTAGATATTTCTTCAAATCCTATATTACTTAATTCTGATGATAGATTAGGATATAGAGTATATGCAATAACTAGTGGTGCTGGCACAAATCCTACAATAAATCTTGGATACGAAAATGAAACTTTCTCTGGTCTTACTATTCCTAGTCTTGCGATAGATACAACAAAATTTGTTCCGTATTCAGGAGCAACACAGGGTCTTAATATGGGTGCATTTGGGCTTACAGCTACAAATCTTTCCGTTACGAACGCAACGACCACAAACCTATCTATAGGCACACTAAATGGAATCCTGAAAGGAACAACTGGTTCCGTTGGAACCGCTACGGCTGATGTTGATTATCTTACTCCCGCTACCGCTTCTTCAACATATCTCCATTCTGCAAGCAACTTATCTGATTTGGCTTCCTCTACAGTTGCCCGTACTAATTTGGGACTAGGAGATTCTGCTACTCTAGCTTCTTCTACATGGCTCAAGGTTGCGAACAATCTATCAGACTTGAACTCGTCAACCACAGCAAGAACCAATCTTGGACTCGGAACGATGGCAACACAGAATGCTAACGCAGTAGCTATAACAGGAGGTAATGCAATTCTAACAAATGTAACCTCAACAGTAGTTCTCACAAATGCAACATCTTCATATCTAGCAGCAGATACAAATGGAAAGATTATTGCAACAACAACTCCCTCATCTGGTGGAACTTCTATTTCTCTTACTGCCGGAGAAGACATATCAGCACAGAATGCAGTTGTTATGTCCGATGGAAACGTTACGAAGATTAATCCAGATATATCTCAAACAAGCAAGAACACTGGAACACCAGCGTATGATGCATATTGGGATGCGCAATCGTTTATTGCAACAAGTACTACTGTTTCTAAAATAAATTTGTACACAAGCACTGGACCAATAGGAAATAAAACATTTACTGTAAAGATACGTTCATCTCTTACTGGTTCAGATATTGGATCTACTACATTTGGAACCACTGGTGGTGAAGGAGAAGTATTACATTCTGCGATTTTCTCTACTGCTGTTTCTGGACTAACGATAGGAAATACTTATTATATAATAGTATATAGTAACGGTACGAGTAGTGCATATCCATCATTAAGCATAAATACACCAAGTGCGTATGCTGATGGTCAGATGTATCACAGTACAGATAGTGGGACAAACTGGTCTTCTGATGCAACTATTGATTTTTATTTTGTGTTATATGCATCTTACGACGCAGGTACTGTCTTACAATCAAATGCAACAATAGCAAATGCAAGAGCAAATTCATTTATAGGATTTTCTCAATCTGCTATAACATCAGGAAATACAGGAACAATAAATCTTATTGGTACTGTTATAGATGGATTCTCAGGATTATCTCCAGGTTATATATATTATCTATCTAATTCAGCTGGATTAATATCTACCAGTGCTGGGGCTCAAAGTAGAAAGATAGGAGTAGCATTATCTACTACACAATTATTAGCAAGACCAGATAATCCATAGGTAGGTTTATAACAAATTAGTATGAAAGATAACATCTACAAAATTTTATTCTATATTTGTATACCTATTATAGGGACGTTTTTTGGATTATTTTTCGGGATAGTATCTCAAAGTTTTGCTGTAAACTCTGTTTCATATCTTGGTAATGCAGTAAATGGAAACAATACTGACATATATACGTTCTCAATGAGTTTTGGCAGTGAATCTACCGATAGATATCTAATATCCGTAGTTAGTTGTACTCTTGGCTCATCAATAATAGGTAGTGTTAAAATAGGAGGAATAACAGCTACAGAAGTTTCTTCTTTAACAAATGGCTCAGTTTCTTCAAAGATACATATCGCAGCAGTTCCAACTGGAACATCTGGTAATGTAGTTATATCTTCTGGCGCTGCTATGTATGGATGTGGTGTTGCATTGTATCGTGCAACTGGATTAAATAGCGCAACTGCATATGACAACAAGACTTCAACAGCAAGCCCTGGTTCTGTTACTATAGGAATAGCTCATCCAGGATTTGTAATAGCAGGAACATCTGCCGGCGCTGCTAACTTTACTACTACATGGAGCGGCACGAGTAATGATTACGATGCAAACATAGATACATTCCAACCACTACATTTTAGTGGTGGATATGCTCAGATAAGTTCTCCAACAACAGTAACTGCTACCAGAACTAATAATACAAGTCCAGTTATGGTATCTGCATCATGGCAGTATACTTATACTGCTTCAACTCGTAGTCGTTTTATAGGATTTGGAATACAAAGATAATATGCAACCACAATTCATACAATTAAAAAAGAAACGAGATCCACGAAGATTTAAAGCTCACAAGACTTTTGGTACTTTTCCTATAGAACAAGTGCCCAATACTTTTAACTTTCAAAGACCAGAAATAAAGGACCAGATTGATACTAACTTCTGTTCTGGTTTCGCTGGTGCATATATGATTGAGAAAGAAACGGGAATCACCATGTCTCCTGAATATATTATCCAAAAAGAAGTTTCTATTAGTGGATATGACCCAAATAATTTCTTTGGAGTGGATGTAGATACTTCTCATAAGGCAGTCTATAGATATGGAACAATCAAACAATCAGATAGTCCGTTTACCGTAGGAAAGGATACTTCAAGCAAAATCGCAAATCCTGAAAACTGGGATATAGGACTAGACAATATAGCCATAGACCCATTCCATTCTTCGTTTGAAATAAAAAAAGACGGCTATAAAGATTTATTTGACGCCATGAGAGCGACTATGTGGAGTCAGAAAGTATGGTTAGATTGTGCGGGATATTTTGTTCCCGAATGGATGTATGCTTCTAAAGGAATGATTCCAAAACAATTTATTAAACAGGAAATAAATGGACATAAATTCGTTATATGTGATAGCGTAGAGATAAACGGAGAACCATATCTTGTTATAGCAAACTCGTGGGGAAAAAGAATGGGTGATAATGGATTTTACTATCTACCTCGTGAAGCAGCGAATACACTATTTGATGTATCAATCTATACAAAAGAAGACCCCACTAATATAAAACAACAGCAATGGAATCTCATAGTTAAGATATTAGATTATATGATAACGATGTTGAGAAAAATAAAAGTAAGCATAAAGATATGACCTATAAATGGGACACACCAGCAAATGTAAGAAAATCAATTCGTATGATTTGTGATGAGGAAGGGCTACCTATTGTTAGAACAAATAATATAGGAGGAAAGATGTATTTAGATAAGGATATTATTTGTGCAGTTATTCAATGCGAATCTGGATTTGATACAAAACGTACTAATAAAAACAAAGATGGAACGACCGACTGGGGATTGTGCCAATATAACGATTATTGGTATATAGGAAAAGGAAAGCCGATTGCAAGTATAGACGAAGCAATGAACAATCCTGAGAAATGTGTGCGTGTGATGATACAACAATACAAGAAAGGAAGGATAAAAGATTGGGTTTGTTATAGTGGAAATTTTTATAAAAAATATTTATAAAAAGTTATCCACAGGTTTCAAGAAAAAAATAAAAAAGTGTGCTATAATATTACAAAGGTCTTATAAAATAAAAATTATATGTTTTCATTAAATCTTCAAGATGCAATTAAAGGTATTGTGGTAGCGGTTATCGGAGCAGTTCTCACTGCAATACAAACAATGTTATCCAATGGAGGAGTTATTGATTGGAAGCAGGTAGGAATGATAGCTTTGACAACTCTTATTGCATATCTAGTTAAAAACTACTTTAGCGACAGCACAAAAGTGCTTGGAATAACAATAAAGAAATAGGTGTTTTACACACCTATTTTTTAGCTTTATAATGCGTTTTAAGCGTTTTAGAGTCAAAGTAATAGGGTCGTACCTTATAAATCAAAATAGAGCCGTTTTCACCCCATATTGGATAATTTTCATATTCCAAAAATGGCTTAAAACCTATCTATTTTGTATCAGTATTTTTTAGAGAAAAAAATAAAAACCGCCAACCTTAGAATAAAGAGAATAATCGGTTATGGCGGTAAAACAACTAGTTAATTTTTTATAGACAATGTATCTACTTCAACAAGTTTCTCACATCTTGTATATACATAATAGCAAATATGAATAAAAAAGTCAAGTCACAACCAGAGTATTTATGTAAACCATGTAGACGATGGATACCGATGTATAGATATTCAGTCCACGATTATATGTGCAAGGAGTGCGTCTCCAAAAAATCACCACAGAATACGGAAAAAAACAAATATACTTAGCCGTCAAACTGTGGAGATAGATTTTGATACTATTCAGGAACGGGCTATTGCCGACTAAATACGTCCGAATGGTATCTATGGACTGACCGGTTATGTAGGTTCAACTCCTGCACAGTCCACCAGATGAAACAAAAAATACTTCTATTTGATATAGAGACAACCCCGAATGTAGGGTATACGTGGGGAAAATACGAACAAGACGTTATAAAGTTCAAAGAGGAAGGGCATATTATGTGCTTTGCTTATAAGTGGCTTGGTGGCAAGACACAATTTATTTCAGAATATGATTTTTCTAAGAATGGAGAATACGAAGTAACTAAGAAACTCCACGAACTATTTAACGAAGCAGACACTGTGGTGGCTCATAATGGAGATAGCTTTGATATAAAAATGGCTAATAGAGCATTTATAAAACACAGCTTACCACCTACGAAACCATTTATATCTATAGATACTAAAAAGATAGCTAAGAATAAGTTTAGATTTAATTCAAATAAATTGGATGATTTGGGAGAATATCTAGGACTAGGAAGAAAAGTAGATACGGGAGGTTTTGACTTATGGCTCGGATGTATGGCGCGTGATAAAAAATCTCTCAAGCTAATGAGAAAATACAATATACAGGATGTTGATTTGTTAGAGAAAGTTTATCTAAAATTAAGAGGGTGGGACAATCATAGACATATGAATGAATTATCTCCATATAAACATATTTGTCCAATTTGCGGGAGTGATAAAGTACAAAGCAGAGGAGTTGAACTATCAGGAGGAATGATACATAGGAGATTCCAATGTCAAGAGTGTGGAAAATGGAGTAGAGGTAATAGTTTAGGACGCGCTATACCAAAAGAATATATATTAAAATGAACTATCTACAACCATACTTAGTCAAGTGGAGAGATATAAAACACGAGAGCGAGTGGAAAGATTTTGATGATATAATAGCTCCGTGGACAGTAACTACTATGGGATTTTTCATTAAAGAAGAAGCTGACTATTATGTATTTTGTTCAGGATTTTCAGAAGACCAATTTTACACCCAAGACGCTATCCCTAAAGGGACTGTCGTTTCTATAACCGAGTTATCCACAGGGAAAAATATTTTGGGTGTATAATATATATAGAACATTAAAAAGGAGGTATACAATGGTCGTCAATACTGCGTGTATTGAATGTTATAAAAACGAAAGAGTACAGACTGATAGAATAGGTATCGCACAGGTACATACTATATCAGAAAATCTCTTTCTGGTTTCAATAATTTTCTATGGATGTGGGCATAGAAGATTAGCATTTCTTACAAAGAAACAACTTGAGTCAATGGAGGTAAAAGATGAAACGCACAATAACACCAAAGCGTAAAACTACGGTTCTCCATAAAAAGAAAACAGTAGTCATTCCCAAAAAGAAAAAAGTTGTAAAGAAAAGAAAACCTATAGTCTTTATAGACAATATAGGAAATTCGGGAAACTGGTAATGGAGGTTTCAAATGAAGAAGGGTAGAAATCGTCATCATTGTAAACCAAAAAGTCGTGGCGGTAATACGAGAAAAGAGAATATGCTCTTTATCAAAAAATATCGTCACGAAATCATCCACAAAGCGTTTGGAAATCTTACGCTGTATGAAATCATAATACTTTTATTAAGGACTTCCCGCGCAAAGCATTATGAGGAAATAGAGCCAAAGATTAAAGAACTCTATACAGTATTATAAACTATGGCTTCGGTGGTGTGCCTAACATCACCACGATTTAGCGGAGTAGAGAAGTAGTATCTCGCAAGACCCATAATCTTGAGAACATTGGTGCAAATCCAATCTCCGCGACTCCGCAATTTTCTTTAATATACAATGTGTGGAATATGTAAAAGAGCGAATAAATAAGCCACTTTCTAAGATAGATAGAGAATTAGTGGAGTAACATATGTTACAGTTATCCACAGGCTCCCAATTGTATCGTCCGTCCCAATATGGTATACTTATAGTAGGGTAGGCAACTGCCCTTTTATTATTAAATAAAGCCACTAGGCAGGATGTGAGCATATCAGACATTGCATCATCCAGCATTATGGAAAAACTAATAAAAACTCTATGTATTGTTTTTGGAATAATAATGATAATTATGATAATCCCACAACGGACTATCTATGCAGAAACTCCAAAAACAGAGAAAGAACAATTGGTCGCAACAATAGTAGAAGTAGCAAAAGAGAAGGGAATTAAACCAAGTCATTTACTCGGTCAAGCATATACTGAGTCAAGAGGAGCGTGGTATTATACTGATGAAGTAGATTTATCAGTAAAAGGAGATGGTGTATGTTCTCACGGTATATTACAGATAAATATATGTAAGAACGCAAATCCTGAAGCAAAGTCAATTATAGGCAATCTAAGAAAAGAGCTTGAATGGGCTGCGGACAAACTAATTTCCTATGGTTACAAAGAAGGGAGAATAACCAACGCATTCTCTCGTTATAATGCCCCAAAGAATGGAAATCTAAAATATGCAAAATCAGTATTAGAAGCAAGTAAACAATTTATCCAGTATGACACAATCTAAGAAAATGAAGATAGTACAATGTTCAGTATGCAAACGTGATATGATGCGTTCACAAAGAATGGATTTTATGGCGTGTAATGAATGTAAAAAGAAAGCTCAAAAAGAAAAGTATAATGCTATAAGAAATGAAACAAATATCAGTCCCAAAGCTTAAAAAGAAACTTGACACAATATTCTCTCTCAAGGTTCGTGCAAGGGACGGATTCAGATGCCAGAAATGTGGGAAAGTAGAAAAGCATAACCACTGTGCTCATATATTCTCTCGTAACAATTTATCAGTAAGATATGAAATGAATAATGCAATTTGTCTTTGCTACTATTGTCATTTAATGTATGCCCATCGCGAACCTGTTGAGTTTGTATTGTGGGTTAAAAACAAAATAGGTGAGAAATTATTTGAAAAATTAAGGAAACAATCACAGCAAATAATTGATGACCCTCGTACATTTTTAGAACAAAAACAGATAGAATTGTCAAATTGAGTTATCCACAGATTTCTTAACTTTTATAAAAAGATGTGCTATACTGAAAGTGTACATTATAAGTTAGTGTATTGATAGAGAGAGTTTGGTATGTGGATGCAAGTCCCGTTCAGTTAAAAACTGAAGACATACTGTCTCTCTACCAGTACATTTATAGTGTATTGAATGAATGGTATGGGGAATGGAGTAGCAAGTTGAAACAAACCCGAACGTGCCATTCATTGAGTTCATTAAAAAGTTCCTAGTTTACAGTATACTAGGAACTGTAAATTGTGTATTGAGTTCAGGATGTGTCGTGGCACTTTGTACATAAGTGTGTCCGTGGGAAGTGTTCTAAATAAAATAGCCCCTATCTAATTACGGATACCACGTTATAGGTATGAACATATCTGACAGACATCCTGAATTGAGTACATTACAAATAGGCGATTGAGAGTGCTGGTGGTATGGACGTTGAAATGTCAAATCAGGATAGTCCACATCTCAATAACAATGTGAAGAAACAAGTGGTGTCTATCTACAATATTTATATTGCCCAGCACCCCCAGTCGCTTATATATAGATTGTTGGTTTATGGCGTGATAGCCCCGTATGGTTCGGGAGCGGACTGTAAATCCGCTGTACATAGTGCCATGTTAGTTCAATTCTAACTCACGCCACTCGCACATTCCAAGCCGAGCAGAAATGTTATAATGTTCTCAAAATGTGCACTTATAAATTTTGAGTTGGTAAGAAGCGAGTTTATGGGTTCAAATCCCATCCGTTATATCGTTCCTGTTCGGCTTAGAGTGTATGATAAATTATTAAAAATATGAAAATAACAAAAAAAGAAATACAAACACTGATAAAGAACATACTGAATTTCAATGGAGTATATTCAAAGAAACTCCTTGATGAATTGACTGGATTATTTATTTTATTATTAAATAAGTAATTAAATAAAAATTATGAAGAAAGATATAATACAGATAAATATAATAGAAATAAAGAAAGGAGATAAAATGTTTATAACATTTGCTGGAGAAATACGTGAGGCAGAAATATTAGAGGTTATAAATAATAGAATAGTTTATTATAAATTAGCATTTGATACATTAAGGATTGGTTTTTTTACAGAACTTTTCCACTATTATATGAAAAAAGCAGAAATTGTTGATGAATTTATTGAAAGAATTGTTTGATAATTTCTCTAATAAACACTTTAATGTTTTATATAAGTAATAAAATATATATATGACAGAAAAACAACTTTCAAAGCTTATAGAATATATAAGAAAAGAATTATCTGAAAGGAAATGGGAATGGGAACGTAAAGGATTTAGACAAGAAACAGAAGAAAGACTTGAACGTCTTGAACAGCTTTATGACGATTTATATGGAAATAGTTTATAAGTAATAAATAAAAATATGGCAACAGGATTAAATAGTTTGTTTATGCAGATAGTAGATGCACTTGAGAGGATACAAAACTCAAGATGGTATGAGTTTTCATTACGTAGAAAATTACGTAAATTCATAGATGAGAATACTACAACTGAACTTATCCATATTGGAACTTGGATTATTAACTAACCCTCCATTTTAGAGTATGAAAAAGATTGGAGAATATATTAAAGGATATGGAAAAATAATTGCTATCGGTTGGGTCGGTGAGCGTTATTATTGGTTGAAAGACAAAGACGGTGTGATTTCAATGATGCCAGCTTCTTTAATAGAAAATATCTAGCTTCCCTATATGAAAAAGATTATACAAAAAATTAAATATATTTTTTATCTATCTATAATGCCTCCTTATTTTAGGCAGTTTAAGCAAAAAGAAAAGATACTTGATGATATATTTAATATGTATTTAGATAACGAATATAAAAAAGCATTTCCACCAATTAAAATAAATGAATAGTTTCCCTATTCCTATGGACGAAAGCCCAATCCCATAGTAGGATATGGCGTTTGAGTGAATTAAAATCAGGAAACTGGTTTGCAGACTATTGCACTCAAACGTCCATAGGAGTAGAGAAGTTATCCACTTGATTTATTTTGTGGGTATGCTATACTCTATATGTAAATTGAAAACGATAGTTTTTATAACAGGTTGTATTAGGGGCAACGTGTAAGGAGCTTTGGCTCTTATCGCAGCCCTAATCTGCATAGTAACCATAGCTTTTTTATTTACTTACATAGTAGAATTATAGGATGTGTGAAAGATAGAGTAGGAAGGGTACGGGACTTTTAGAGATTTTGCCGCATTTAATTTAGGTAAGTGTACGGAAAACAAACTCTTTTCAACCCAAAATGTGTTCAAGACAATGAATACGGCTAACTACAAGTGCTTTGCATACAGAACCTTTGGTATAATTCTATAACTATTATGTGTCTTCCCTGTTTTCTTTATGGGGATTAAAAGTTAAATGCTAAGTTTTGTATGAAAAAAAAGATAAACTACAAATTGAGGAGTAAAAGACGTATGGAAAAAAGATTAAAGGTCGCTATTGAATTACAAAATAAAGAAATAGAATATAATCGTAAAAAATATGAACATAAATACGCAGAAATCTAAACAAGAAATAGAAGATTATATTATCGGTCTTGGATTTACAAAGGCTAAAGACAAAGGGTATGAGATAAGAATAAAAAAAAAGAAGAACGGAAAGTTAAAAAACTCGCATAGGAGAATACATATTGTCTTTACGAGTTCTGGAATAGATATACATAGGGATAGCGAACATCATAAGGTGGTTAAACACGATGACGAAACGATAAGATTATTCAGTATATTGGAGAATGAGTTATCCACAGCCCCTACAAAACCTGTG
>JAEHJW020000246.1_pt1 | contig 33562 bp, 50 predicted proteins | sample 9271431 | NCBI WGS metagenome assembly JAEHJW02 | reverse complement strand
GAACCTTCCAATGATGTTAATTTATTTTTATGACAATAAAAATCACCACCAACTTCTTTTGGAACACCTTCCAATGATGTTAATTGGTTGTCTGAACACCAGAAATTACCACCAACTTCTTTTGGAGCACCTTCCAATGATGTTAATTGGTTAGATGAACAATTAAAATCACCATTTACTTTATACATAAATTTCACCTTTTACATTGCAAACTTTTCTAACATCATCTTCAGTAAAACCTTTTCCGGAAGGACCTGGATTATCATAACAATAAAAATTACCACCAACTTCTTTTGGTGAACCTTCCAATGATGTTAATTGGTTGTCTGTACACCAGAAATTACCACCAACTTCTTTTGGAGCACCTTCCAATGATGTTAATTGATTAAATGAACAATAAAAATTACCACCAACTTCTTTTGGTGAACCTTCCAATGATGTTAATTGGTTGTATGAACAATCAAAACTAAAACTAACTTCTTTTGGAGCACCTTCCAATGATGTTAATTGGTTGTATGAACAATAAAAACCACCACCAACTTCTTTTGGAGCACCTTCCAATGAAGTTAATTGGTTGTCTGAACAATAAAAACTATTACCAACTTCTTTTGGAGCACCTTCCAATGATGTTAATTGATTAAATGAACAATAAAAATCACCACCAACTTCTTTTGGAGCACCTTTTAATGATGTTAATTTATTTTTATAACAATAAAAACCACCACCAACTTCTTTTGGAGCACCTTCCAATGAAGTTAATTGGTTAGATGAACAATTAAAATCACCATTTACTTTATACATAAATTCTACCTTTTAACTTTATTTATAAATCCTCATTTAAAAGTTCAAATTTTTCTTTTAAATTTTTAATAAGAATTGGTTCAAAATATTCATGATTTTTAAATTTATCATAATTATTAAAAAAGTCTATAATAGCTTTAATTTCAGTATCACCATAACCAACCAGTTCTGGAATACCATCAACAAAAACCATATAACCACCTTCGTCAAAATTTAAAGTTATTTTAATTTTAAATTTCATTTTTTATCCTATTAATAGAGGGAGATTATTTTTAATCTCCCTCTATATAATTGTTATAGAGATTCTTTTAAATCTTTTGCCATTTTAAAAGTTACAACAGTTTTTTCAGGAACATCAATTTCTTCACCTGTTTTAGGATTTCTTGCTTTTCTTGCTGGTTTTTTCTTAAGTGAAAAATTACCTAAACCAGAAATACGAAGTTTTTCAGCTTCTTTAATTTCTTTAATAATTCCTTTAACTACAGCTTCTACTACTTCAGTTGCTAATTTTTTAGTAAGGCCAAAAGATTCTGCAATCTCTACTGCTACATTTTTCATAATTGTTTCCCTTTCGTTATTAAAAAATGGGAGATATTTAAATATCTCCCATTATTATTTATTAAAAAGAAAAACTTTTATTTTTTCAGAATTTGTTTTGAACCATATTTAATTCCTTCTTTAAATGCTTTACAAATAAGATTTTTATATGTGCATTTTAAATCATCATCAATCCAACAAGAACCAATAATATCTGAATAATTTTTTGAATACCATTTTTCAACTAAATCTTTGTTATTTTTCATTAGTTTATTTCCTTATTTGAATTTTGTCTTACTTCAGTAAAATTAATTTCTGAAATTAATTTTCCATTTTCATAGATTAGGTTCATACAATCATTTTTAGTATCTTTTAAATCATCAAGTTTTACAGCTTTATATTCATTATTTTCTAAAACTGTAGTTAAACGACCTTTTTTACTTTTTTTACCTTGATCTGTTTTAGGATCTTTAAAAACATCAACCCAAGTATTATTAATTTTAATTGCTGAACATTTCATAGCAAATTTTAAAGTATCACGATCTAATTGCTGAGCCAAAGCACCACCAGATCCAAATGCAATATTTTCAGTACTATATCCATAAACTTCTAAAATTCCTAAAATATTTGCAATAGTATGTTCGTTAATCCCATCACCTTGAATAAGTCTAACATTATTAATAACTTTATAACCTTTTGAATTAATACTATGTCCAAATTTAGAATCTAAAATTTCAATACATTTTCTTACAACAATATCAGGTTGACCTGAATCAGGACGAATAACAATAGTTGCACCTGAATCAATAATTTCTTGTTTTAGTGTTTCACCCCAAAGTTTTTCACATGCATTATAAATATCATAACTATCAGAAACAATAGCAACAATAGAACCAGGTTTTGCGAATTGTTTTAGCATATTTCTATAAGCATATAATTCATTTTCTTTACCCCAACTTGTAATTGAGGAATGTTCTGCAGCTGGAATTGAGTAACCAGCCATTGGTTCATTATAATATTCATATGCTGCTAAAACCCCTTCGATTGTATCAGAACCTTTAGCACCAGTAGCTAAATGAGCCATACCACCTAATGCAGCAGTTTCAGATGAACTAACTCCTCTTGCTGAAAAATCATGAAGTTTGAAATCTAATCCATCTAAATTATCACACGTTTTTTTCATATAATTTTTAATAATTTGTCGCATGTACCAGCTATTTGTAGCAACAGTGGTTGGATACCAAATAGCTCTAAGTAATGAAGTTTCAATAAAAGATCCAATCCAAAAAACCTTTGAATCAGTTGATTCTACAGTTACAAGAGGAATACTTAAAGGATAAATACCACCTTCAGGTAATGCTTTAATTTTAATAGGAAGATAACCAGAATATTTATCTAAAATATATTCCCAGCCTTCTTTATTAAATGGAACACCATGCTGTTTACAAAACATTTCAGCTTGAATAATATTTTCTTTTGTAATAGGTTTTAGTAAATATTCTTTAATAAATGCTTGTAAACCAAAGAAAAGTAATTTATTCCAATGACGATTGCAACCACGGCTTTCAATATATCCAAAATATGTATTTGTATTTGGTGGATATTGACCATTAGATTTATCACCATTAGGAAGAATACCAGGACCATGTGAAAATTTGTATGAGTCTGTGTTTAAAATAAAATTGTTATTCATAAGGATTCCCCTTTGTTTAATTAAGAGGGATGTCTATCATCCCTCTTTTATTGTTTAACCTTCTGTAATGATACTTAACTGACCACACGCAGCTTTTGCATTGATTTCAGCTTCAGTTGCAATAGCAATAGCATAATTAAATCGTGCTTCTTTTAGTTGTTTTTGAATTTTTTCCATTGTCTTTCCCTTTCTTAAATAATATTCTTTGTTTTAATAATTCCATCACCCATGTTATTCTTTTCTGAAATAAAATTTTTGTTGATAGGACTCAGCTTTATAAAAAAGTATTCAGGATCAAAATATTTCTTTAGTTTTTCGATATCAAAATCTTCTTCATCTACCAATGTTAGATTGAGAGTAGTTTTAAGATAAGATTTTGTTCTAATTTGACCAAGTTCTTCTAAACTCATAAGATTATTAACAGGAATTAATTCTTGTCTACGTTTTTCATCCAAACTATGTAGACTAATTTGAAGTGTGATATTACCTTCAATCCAAGAAAAATCAGATCCTTTAAGGCCAATTGTTGAAATATAATTATGGGAATTTGGAATATTTTTTTTAAAAAAATTAATTGCTTTAATAACATTTTTAATGTTAAGGAAAGGTTCACCCATTCTGGTATAATTAATTTTAAATTCCTTTGATTTAAATGGTAGAAAGTAATGGGGCATATCTTTTAGATTTTTATTTACAGCAAATAATACTTGATTGATAATCTCCTCACTTGTTAAATTTCGGTATTTAGTTAATTTTCCTGTTGCACAAAATTTACATCCAACTGGACAACCACTTTGGCAGGATACACCAATCATCCATCTTTCTTCACGACTACCAAGATTTGAATCTTGAAGAATATTATTACCATTGATACATTCTTTTGTATAGAATGGTAAAAATGTATCAGTAACTTCCAAAGGATACCCATCATCCGTTTCAAGAGCATATACAGTACCATTTGCAAATTCTTTTTTTCTTAATTCTTTTAACATGATATTTCCTTTTTTATGTTCTTTTCTTTATAATTTAGAATATGAATAATTTCAATTAATACCTAGTAAATCACAAATAATATCATAATGATCTTCAAAACATTTTTCACGATCTAGTTCGTTCAAAGGAAGCCAAAATGCCTTTTCAGCATCATCTGAACCTTTCACTCTAGGAAGTTCACCATTTCCTAAATCTATTAGAAAAGCATGAGTTATAGTTCTACCTCTCATTGATCTTGTAGGATGATCGAATACTTTTTGAATTTTAATTGATCCATTTAAAATTGGAATTGGAACTTTTAATTTTGTTTCTTCTCTAAGTTCACGAATCATTCCATCTTGTATTTTTTCATCTTGATTTAAAAAACCACCTGGAATAGCCATTAATCCTTTTCCAGGAGCTGCTCTTCGTTTAATCATAAGAACATGACCTGAACAAATTATAATAGAATCAACAGTTGTAAAAATAGGTGGATAAGGAGCTCTTAACCAAGATTCCTTATATTTTTTAATATAATCATATTCAAGAATTAAATTCTTAAACCAATCCTGTTTAAAATAATTTTCTAGAATTTCATAAACATTTTCATTTAGAAATGGTTTAATTTTCTTTTCATGTTGATTAGTTTGAAGAGTAAATAACATTTCCCTAATATCTGTTGCATTGATTATTTTTTCATTAAAATTATATTGAATAAGTTTCCATTGCGGAAACATATCTAGATAATATGATGAATTATCTTTTTTTCCACCAATAATACAAATATTAGAATTATCTGGATCACCATTAAGTTCTTCAATAGTCGCATCTACTGTTTCCTGAATTTCCATGATCCATTTAGAATCATTATAAATGTAATCATATATTGGTTTAATTATAATTCTATCTTTAATAGATTTATTAAAACAAGATAAAATCATTTCTTGACGTTCATTAAATGTAAATGGATTCTTTATATCTCTTGGTTTACCACAAGAACCAATAAGAATGATTACTTTGTTAGAAATAGAAAGTGCATGTTGAATAAGTTTTTCATGACCTGAATGAATAGGAGAAAATCTACCTATAATGATAGAATATTGATAATTATACATTCGGAATTCCTCCGTTGATATGATATGGAAAGAGTCTTTCTCTTTCTAAATTGAAAAATTAAAATTATTTGATATTAAAAGGAAAAGAAACAAAGCTACTAATGAAACACCTATTCCAAGTGAACATTCATTAATGTAGTTATATTTAATTTTCATAACTTGTTTCTCCTTTCTTTTAATATATTTTATTTTTTAAAAAATGTCAATTTTTTAATTTAGACATAAATATCACCTTTTACATTACAAACGGATCTAACATCATCTTCAGTAAACCCATTTCCTGAAGGACCTGGATTATCATAACAATAAAAATCACCACCAACTTCTTTTGGTGAACCTTCCAATGATGTTAATTGGTTGTATGAACAATCAAAACTAAAACTAACTTCTTTTGGAGCACCTTCCAATGATGTTAAAAGGTTAGTTAAACAATAAAAATCACCACCAACTTCTTTTGGAGCACCTTCCAATGATGTTAATTTATTTTTATAACAATAAAAATTACCATTTACTTTATACATAAATTATACCTTTTAATTTTATTTATAAAGATATAATATTCATCCATCCTTTTTTATTTTCACAAAAATTATTCCAATTTAATTCTTTATTTATTTTAATTAATTTTTGTTTTCCTTTTTCAATAATACCTAAACCCCAATCAATATCTAAAACTTTCATACAAATATCGGATCTTTTTGTTCTTAATTCTACCCAACCTTTCCAAACGTCACCAGTCCAATCACCATTTTGTATCTCTCTAAGTTGTGTAGATTCTTTATCAGGAAGGCAATCATGAACAATAATAATTCCACCTTCATTTAAAACGTTCAATGAATTCTCAATATCTTTCACAACCTGTTCAGCTAAATGCAATCCATCTATGAAAATAATATCAAAAGTTTCATCTAAAGTTGAAAAATAATCATCTGAAGTTTTAAAGATAGTAGCTTTAGATGAAGGATCTGGATCAACTCCAACTTTATATTCAACTTCAATTTCTTGAAAATTCATACCTTTTTCAACACCAATTTCTAGATATTTCTTATATCCACATTTCTTTATATATCCATTAATTAATTCTGTTCTATACACAATATATTCCTTTCTTTAAAAAAGGTTTAGCAACAATATCTAATTTATCTACTTTATAACTAAAATTATTTTCACAGAATTTTCTAAATTGCCATTCAATAGGATCATTAGAATTAAGATCTAATGACTCTATAAATTCTAATAATTTATTTTTTCTACAAGCAAAAAGGAAAGTATGAGCACCTTGATCAGTTGGACCATATATATCATCTGAGTTCTTATAATAAACATCAATATATTCATTAATAATTTGTATAAAATAATCAGAAAGAAATTCATATCTACCAGTTACTTTAATGATAATGTCATTATCATTTATATTAGATTCTTTTAAAAACTTTTCTATATTTTTAAATTCATTAATACCTTTATTATTATATGTATTAAAACCCTGCCATACATTGAAATAATCATTCATATAATTATTAAAATGAGTTTCAATAACCGTTATAGAATCAAATAAATTTTTCATTTTAGAAATACTTTTTAAACATAATAAATAGTCATTTTTTCTTGACTCATATTCTTGATCTATATTAGAAGCAGTTATAATTAAATGTTTTTTCATAATTCTAAGAAACTTTCTGCTGTATATTTTTTAAAATCAAAATTATTTAATTTCATCATTGTTTCATATAATTCTTTTGTTAATATATTTTTATCAAATGTATTCCAATTATCAACAATAATTATAGGTAAATTTTTATAAAAATTAACATTAATAGAATTAGAAACTATAGGAATAGTTTTTACATAAAGGGATTCCCAAAGTCTATGAGTATCTATTCCTACACCATTAGGTGCTAAACAAAAATAAGAAGAAGATAATTCTTCTAAATATTGTCTATATGGTTTTGTTCTTATTCCTTGACCTTGAAGCGGGATATTAAAAGCTGATAAAGCTGGCATTCTATCATTAAAATTATTTCCTACATTAAAATTAACATAGATATGATTTGTTTTTTGATTGTTCTTTTCTATAACTTCTTTTAAAATATTATGATCTCCGAAATCTTCATTATAAAGTTCTTTATACCAACCATTATTAATTCCAATAGGAATTGATTTTACCTTTGGATGATTTACAGCTATATTTATACCATACCATTTTTGAAAATAAGGATTTTGTTCAGCAAGATAAATCATATCTTGTGTTATTGGTCTATCTGATTGACCAGTAACAATAACAAAATTATGATTTGGTGTGGATTCATTTAAAAAATCTTCAACAAAATTAGTAATACAATAACAATAATTATTATCAATATCATTAATCTTTAATTCTGGTTTTTTTAAATGACCATTAAACTCTTCTTTAATATAATTATATCGACATTTAGATCTAAAAAGACTACCAGAAAGGAATATGTCATTCATTAGAAAAATCTCTCTAAAATTGAATTTTGTTTCACTGAATTTACTATTTCATTTGTTGGATGTTCTATAAATCTTGGCTTAGAAAGACCAACTGCTATTGCTAACGGAGCAGAACAATTATATATTCCAATAGGACAGGAATTTATTATGACTGATACATCATACATGTCTTTTGTTTTATAATAATCTATATTTAATATATTTTTTGAGAAATATTCATATTCTTTTTCAATACCAACAAAAATAAATTGTTCAATGGCAGTTTGATCCTTTAAACTAGATATAACATTCTTATATCGTTCTTTTCCTGATTCATCAACATATCTAGGTGATCTAAAACAAACACAAGTTTTTTCAAAATTAGAAATTGTTTCAGTTTTCAAAAAAGATTCGTCTTTTTTATAAGAAATATTTCCAAAATGGTTATTAACAATATCTAAAATAGAATTTTTAGAATTCCAAGATCTTCTAAAATCATTTAAATCTATACCATATTGAGTATTTTCTTCATCAGGAAAAACATCATTAATATAATCTTGATGTTTAAGTAACCTTTTAAGCATTTTAAAATTAGAATGATTTTTATTATAAATTTCTTTTGAAAGAGGATACATATTTTTAATCATAGATGTTAAAGCTTCTGGTGTATCTTTATTAGATTCACCAGAAACAAAACTATGTTCACCAATATAAAAGTCAATTTTTTTACCTAATGATTTTATATACGGTAAAGAATATATTATATCACCTATTGCACCTGAATGTCTTACTTTTAAAGGTTTATCCATGTTGCTTTTCCTGGTAATTTTGAATATACTAAATTCATATGAATTTTTTCTAAATATTCATTCATACCATACACAATAATATTTTTACCTGCTAGTAATAATAATAAAGCTGATGCAGTTGAAAATGTTTTTACTACAGAAGCACCCATTGCTAATTGTAGATTTTTTAGAAGGGAATTAGTAGCAGGTAAATACTCACCCTTTATTCCTTTATTCTTTAAAATATTTGTTTCATATTTATCCATAATAACTGTTTTACCACAATATTTATTACGCTTTTCACCTATGTTCAAAATAAATTCATAATCATAACCTAAATTATATTCTTCAGCTATAAAATCGCCATAATATTTGTTTGGAAATAATCTAAAACCTAAATTAATATATTCCTCATTTGTATTAAGAAAATTATTTAGATTAAATTTATAAGGTTGACCACCTAAACCAAAATGTTCTGGTTTATAATCTATAAATATAATTTCTGATATACAATCTTGAAGTTGAAGAAGTTCTAATGATTGTTTTGAATATGGAAAATCAGCAAGAACTAATTTAGCTTTTTCACCTTTAGTTTTATACCACCATGAAAGAATTGGGAGACATTGAAACATATCTCCCATTTTACCTGTATGAGTAAATATCATATAATTATCCTTTCAAAATAAGAAGAAAGGTTTTGTAATAAAATCAAAACCTTTCTTCTTTATATCTTTACCAAAATTTAGCAATAAAGTGATATGCTACATAACATAGACAACTAATAGTTAGAATTTCTAGTAATGCACCAATAATTAGAATTTTTTTCATTTTTAAATCTCCTTAGATTCTTTTTTATTTTTAGCTGCTTCCCTACCTGCTTTAAGTGCTGCTTTATGTTCTTCACTTATTGTACGTTTAGAAACTTTAACATTCGAATCTGTTTCAACATCAGTTTTACCTAGTCTAAAAACATACAAAGGACATTTTGTAATAGTACAATTACGAACTTCGGATCTATCACCACAGCAACAATCCATACATTTAGCAACAACAGCTTTCATAATCATTGATTTCGATGCTTTCATAATTTATCTCCTTTTTGTTTTAACTTCTAAATTTAGAATAATTTAAATTTAAAAAGAAATCAATTATTAATTTTATCGATATAAAATTTATTCGATAAAATAGCATTATGATATGTTACATTAATTTTATTATTAATATTAACTTTATCATAAAAATCTTTTGAAATATCAATAGTAGAAGTTCTATTGTTTTTAATTTTAATAGTTATTGAATAAGTATCCGGTATATAAATAAATTGTGGAATTATTGTATACGTTACAATATAGTGATATGGAGTGATTTTTTTGTTTGTAATAACAACAGTTTCATTTATTTTAGAATTGTTGAAATGTGAATCAATTTCAACAAAAGTAAAATAAGAAACAAAACTTAGAATTGCAATAATAATTCCACTAAAAAATATCATTGATATCTTACCGAAAATACCATCATCCCAAGTAATTTTTACGTCACGCCAAATATCTTCTAAAAAGTTTTTCATTTCACCCTCCTTTGTGTTTAATTTATAATTCATATTAACTTAAATTTAAAAAGAAATCAATTAAAAAATAAAAATTGATTTTTAAAACAAAAAAATATAAATAATAAAGAACTTTTTAAATAAGGAAGGTTTATGTATATCAAAAATTTTAAATTATTTTATGAAGAAAATCAATATAAAAATGAAAAAATAAAAGAATTTCTTTATATTTTAGAATCTAATGGATATAATCCAATTTTATCTCATTCTCAAGCTAAAGGTAATAAAATTATTTTAAATCAAATGACAAATGATAGGTCAAATGATTATAATAAAATTTTTAATAAAGATTTTATACAGTTATATAATCCAGAATTTAGAAAAATTTCAGGAACATCAGAACCAGGTATTTATTTATCATCTAATAAATATCAAGGAATATCAATAGTTTTTAAGGAATCTAAAAAGCAATCAAGGAATACCAATTTCAATAAAAACGAAACCTGGTTTGTGGATCAAATCAATTCTATAACAGCTACAGCTGGACCAATCAATTTAAATTTAATAAGTTCAAATAAATTAATAACAATAAACAATATAGAAAGTGCTACATGGTATGGTAATAAAACTGCTACATCTAAAAATGAAAATAAAGCTGATATAATTTTAAATTTAAAAGATGGAAAACAATATCCTATTTCTATTAAACATACTACAGCTACTTTTTACGCATCTCTTGTCTCAGATAATATAGCAGAAACTATTGGTATGAAATCAATTTTATTTGCATTAAAAAATAATTTAATAGAAATAAAAAATAGACCTTTAAACGGCATTTTATTATCTAAGACGTTAGCAATAAAAATACATAACCAAAATTTATTAGAAAGATGGATGTTCGGTGATGATATAAAAGATACAGGATTGATAATGGTATATGATTATTTTAAATCTAATTTTGTAAAAACAAAAAATGGTTATGACTTAAATTGTGATTTATTAATTGAAAATTATACCGATATAAATGAAAAAAGTTTAGGAAAAGATTATCCTATATTATTCATATTAAATCATAAAGGAAAACATTTAAATAAATTAAAAGGTATAAATGCTAGATTAGGATCTAAAAAAAGATTAACAAAAAATGTTGTAACAATAGATGAAAAAAATATAAAAAATTTAAAAACACCAAATATAGAAGAGATAAAACAATTTATAAAGGATTAAAAATGAAATGCCCAATTTGTGGAAATAAAGATCTTGAAATTAATAAAGTGACAGGTTTTTCTAGTGGAATAGAAAAGGAATGTTTAAATTGTGGTTGTGTATGGCTAAAAGAAAAGAAAGAAGGATTTATTATTCTTTCTGAAGGTGTAAAATAATGAAGAAGTTTAGACAATTACTTAAAGAAGCAATGGCTAATAAAACTCTTTATTTTTGTTTTGGTAGATTTGATATACCAACTATTGGACATTCATATCTTTTTAAAGTTCTTGGAGTTGAAGCTAACATTAATGGTACTGATGATTGGCTAATATTTCCTTCTAGAACAACAGATTATAAAAAAACTTTTTTAGATATTGAAGATAGAATTAAATTTTTAAGAGAGTTAAACCCTAAAATTAGAAATAGAATAATAGATGATCCAGAATGTAGAACTATTATTGATATAATGGAGAAATATAAGAAAAAAGGATTTAATAAATATGTATTGATAGTTGGTAATTCAGATGTTGAAGCTATGGAAAGATTAAAACGACACATTCCAGAAGATACAACTTTAGAAATACCATATATAGAACAATTAAAGAGAAATGATTCCGATACTATTCATGGAATAAGTTCATCCAAGTTAAAGAAGGCACTTATTTCAGATGATAAGAAAACATTTATTTTAGGAATTGGAAATGAAAAAATAGCTGATGAAATTTGGAATATTTTAGAGCCTTATAATAAACATATAGAAAAATATGTAAAAGCAAAGGATAAATTAAAATAATTTTATGGAAACATTAAAACCTTTTAAAATATTTATCACAGAGAGAACTAAATTAACCTCTGAATTTCATTCAGAACTCAATCCTAAATTTTGGAAGAATAATCAATTAAATTCTGAAGCAAGGGATCATATGTTAAAGATTGCTGAAGAATGGCGTGAATATTGTGAAATTCCAAAATCAGCAGTTGATGATATTTATTTTACTGGTGGTAATGCTAATTATAATTATACCAAATATAGTGATGTAGATATTCATTTAGTTTTAGATATGAATAAGATTAATAAAGATCATGATTTATTGAAGGATTATTATATAGATAAAAAGGATCTTTGGTTACAAAATCATGATATTAATATCTATGGTTACCCAGTTGAATTAGCTGCTCAAAATAAAGAAGATTTATTTAAAAAAGGACAAGGAATATATTCTTTAAAAAAAGATAAATGGATACAAGAACCAAAGATTGAGGAATTAAGAAAGTATACAAAAGATCAAATTAGACATAAAGTAATTTTTTACAAATATTTAATTAATAAAGTTCTTAAAGGTGAAACTGATTTAGAAAAAATAAAATCACTTAGAGAAAAAATAAAAAATATGAGAAAAGCTGGACTTGAAAAAGGTGGAGAATTTTCATTTGAAAATATCGTTTATAAAGAGTTGAGAAATATTGGATTGATACAAAAATTAAAAGATTACAAATATAAAATAATGGATAAATCACTTTCATTAGAATCTTTTAAAGGGGCTCTTTAAATATATTCAGAGGTTTTTTATTTTTTAACCTAGTGGTTTTGTACCTGATCTTAGGAATTAGAGCCTGCCTGGAAGGGACTAGATTTTTTCTAGTCCCTTTTTTTCATATAAATATCTTTAAAAAGGAAAAATTAATGCCAGATAAAAATATTTTTACTTCGGCTAAAAAAAGTGATATAATAAAAGTTTTGAATGAAATCAAACTTTTAAATAATTCAGATATTCTTTTTATAAAATGTTTAGATGGTAAATTAGCAATTAAAACAAAGAATAGAATTGTATCTGATATTGTGGAAGGATAAAAAATGGAAATCATTAAAAAATACATAAATGTTATAGGTTTAATTATATTTATTATAATTATATTATTTTTATGGCAAAGTAATAGATCTAAATCATTAGAATTAGATAAATTAAATAATACTCAGAATACATTAAAAACTATAAATGATATTAATAATAAATTATCTGAAATAGAGCAGAGACAAAAAGAATTATATCCTAAAATAGATAGTCAATTATCCATTATAAATAATAACATAAAAGAATCAAACAATAAATTAATGGATTTACAGAAAAAAATACCTAAAAAGGAACAAATAACAAATGAATATACCAATAAAACCATTGAGGATCTCAGTAAGTATCTTACTAATCATGGGTATCCTAATACAATCATCACTCGCTAATGCAACCGAAAAATTAATTGCTTTAGACCAAAAATCTACTGCTAAATTAGTAACAGATTTAGAATTTTTAAATCAAACTAATGTTAATTTAACTGAACAATTACAAGAATATATTAAACTAAAAACTTCATTAGAAAATGAATCTAAATTAAAAGATATAAAAATAGAAGGATTAACAAAAGATTATCAAATACAACAAGATAGAGCTAATCAATTTCAAAATGTATATACTCAATGTTCACAAGATTTAACTAAAGAAAAAGAATCTAAACCTTCTAGATTTACCTGGTTTAGTATAGGTTTTATTAGTGCATTAGTAATTGGAGTTGCTTCAGCTTTTGCTGTTAGATAGGGGAAATAAAAAATGGCTTTAACTACTTATTTAGATAAACATAAATTAGAAAAAACTGAAGTAAAAACATTTCTTACTAATGGAACTATGTTATCTGGCAAAATAACAGATTTTGATGAAGATTGCGTTATTATAGATAAATGTTTAGTTTTTAGAGAACAAATTATATCAATCAAACCAGCTTAATATGATTACTATAAATGAATGGAAAAGTGTTGTTGCTAATGTAGCAAAATCAAATAGATTTTTACTTGATTTTGATATGGTTCAACCATCTGAAGGAAATGACCCATGGTCTATGTATAGACAAACAAATTTCTTTACAGATATGGGTTTTCTAGTTCAGGATGCAGTAATTCCTAATAGAACTCAAACTAATATTCCTGTAAAATTTCATGGAATGAGATTAGAATTTCCTGGTGATTATGAGCATAATGATTTAACTATTAAATTTTTAAATGGTAAATTAGGAAGTAATTCCTCTTCAAGTTGGTATATTAGAAGTTTTTTTGAAGATTGGATGGATGTAATTCAAAATACAGATATTAATACTAGAATACCATCAATAACTGCTATATCAATGGCAAATATAACTTTAACTCAATTAGGTTTAAGTGAAACAGATATTTTAGCTTCATATTATTTTAAATATGCTTATCCTAAAGAATTAAGTGAAATATCACTTTCAATGGGTAATAGTGAGATTGAAACATTTACTGTTACATTTGCTTATTCAAGTTGGGTTTATTTAAATCCAAATGGTGAATATTAATGGGCGAAATTAAATTATCACAAAAACCAGTACCAAATTCTTTAGATGCAAAAGAATTTCCTGTTCAATTTAACCCTATTGATGGTGCTTTTGGGGAAGATGAATTTTCTATTGAAACTTTTAAAAAACAATTAGAAAGAACTGGTGGTGATTTAGCTAGACAAAATAAATTTAAAGTTTCTATTGTACCACCAGATGTTTTGCAAGATGAATTTCAAAATGATTTTGTATCTGCTATGGTAAAAAAAGTAAATATGCCTCAAGTTATGGTAAATGATTTCCCATTTGAAAGAGCTGGTAAAATTTTACATATTCCTACTCATACAACATTTGAAGATTTAAATATAACTTTTCATAATGATGTTAATCATTATATGAGAAATTTAATGCTTAAATGGCAAAAAATATGTTTAAGTAACTGGACTGATAATATTACTTCAGTTCCAATTTTATCATTAAGTGGTAGAATAATGGTTTTACAATATAATGCAAGTAATCAATTTACATCTTTGATAGAAATGGTAAATTGTTGGCCTAAAGTAGTTTCTGGAGTTGATTTTGGTCAAGACTCTGATAATACATTTAATGATTTTACTGTTACATTCACTTATACTGAACAAATAATAGGAACAAATACACAAGTATATCAATAGGTAAAAAATGGCTTATAATCCTTTAAATGATAAGTATGATGGTTTTGATTATTCTAATTTTCTTGATATAGAAAGAATTAAATTAGAATCATCAATTTCTGATAATCTTGGTTTACCTTTTATTAATAGATTTGCTTGTTTTTTAAATGGTCCTGAAGTTTCTTATACTGAATTTAAATCTAATGGTTGGTTAGAATTTCAAGTTATGGATGTTACTTGTTCTAATTTTACTTTAAAATCAGGATCAGATTATGAATTAAATGGAGCTAGAAGATATTATTTTCAAGGAAGGGATGATAGCGATTTAGAAATTACTTTTTTAGATACATCTGATTTGCTTATACGAAGATTTTTCTTTTGGTGGTTGAATTTAGCAGCAGATGTTACTGAATATGGTGTTACAAGAAGATATATGAGTGAATATGTTTCAAAAGAATTCTTAGTAGTTCCATTAGATTATAGAGGATATGGATATTATGCTGATAAATTTACAGAAATATTTCCATATGATATATCTTCTATAACATATTCTTATGGAAGAAATAATGATATTTTAAAAACAACTGTTAAATTTAAATATATGTATCATTACCTAGTAAAAATACATTCTAGCGATAATTATCATATAGAAACAAAAGGAGCTTAAAGCTCAGATGAAAGGAAAACGAAATGCCATTACCAACAATTAACGAATCTATTATGTATCAAAAACTTTTACTTCCTTCTGGAAAAAATATCAATATTAGAGGTTGGAAAGTAAAAGAAGAAAAAGAATTATTATTTGCTTCAGAAAAATTAGAAGATAATGATATCGAAAAAGCTAAACTTATAGCTAAATTTCTAAAATCTTGTATTGAAGATAAAACTATAGCTGATAATCTTTCAGAGACAGATCTTAAAAAACTAGCTATAGAATTAAGAAAAATTTCTAAAGGTGATGAAGTAGAATATACTGCTGTTTGTACCGCAGAAAAATGCAAATTTAAAGAAGATGATGTAATGAAACTTTCTTCAGTAGAAATGATAAAAATGTTTGATTTGTCTCCTTTAAATGTTAATGATGATCTTATATTAGCTTTTAAAGATATTTCATTAGATCAAAGTATTGAATTAAGAAAAAGATTTGAAAAAGAACCAGCTAAATTAATTTTTTATTATTTAATAAATTCTATTGAAGCTGTTACTTTTAAAGGTGAAACTTATTTAAATTTTACCGAAAAAGAAATGGAAGAATTTATCGATCAATTAAATCCAAATGATTTAAATAAAATTTATAATGAATTTGAAAAGAAGATAAGTTCAGTAAAAATAGTAAAAAGAAATGTTTGTAAAAAATGTGGAAGTGAATCAATAATAGAGATAGAAGATGTATTAGGTTTTTTAATTTTATAGTCTTTGACTTACGATTACCTGATTATTATACGATGTATCATTTTCTTAAAAAAGAAAATAATTATAATATATTAGAACTTGATCAATTATATCCATTTGAATTAGAAATTTATTATTGGATGACAGTTAAAGACTATAAAGATAAGATGACACAGTTGAATAATCTCTAGGAGTATAATGTGGATATTAGCACTTTAAAAGAAGATATAGAAAAATTAGAAAATAACTTTGAAAAATATAAAATATCAATTTCTAATCAAATTTCTAAAATCAAAATTACTCATAAAGATTTTTTAACATTATCATCTAATCTTCAAGAAATTTTTTCATTAGTAGATATTCAAAGCTATAATGATGATATAGATGCAAAAATCAGAAGTTATTTAGCTATTATAAAAAATAATAAAGATAAAATTAAATCTAAATTAGATCAAAAACTTGAAATTTTTAAGAAAGATCAATCTAAGAAATATGAATCTCTTAAAAGAAGAAATTATCAAGATTTAGATAAATTTAAAATAAAATCTCAGAACGATATTAAAACAGAAGAAAAAAGAATTGCTGATTCATACTCAGGAATAGAAAAAATAATTAATTTAATTGAAAGTTTAATATCAAAATGTAAATCAGAAAATAAAAAATTAGAAGAAACTAATAAAACTATAGATAGAAGAAATTTAGCATTATTAGGTTTAGGTGGTTTAAGTAAATCAGTATTAGGAATGGAATCAACTGCTTTATTAGGTGGTGCATATGGTTTAGCAAGAACTATGATGTCAGCTAAAAGCAGAAAAAAATTCTTTAATAATTTTGATTCTAAAAATGCTTTAACTGCTGGTATTATGGGTATTAGCTCTTATCTTGGATCTAATGCTGGTATTGCAGTTGGTGGTTTATTAAGAGAACAATATAATAATAAAAAGAATTTAAAACAAAATTCAGCTAATATTCTAAAAAGTCTTAATAATCTTAATATAATTACAGCAGATCAAGGTGCTTCAGGAATAATTTCTAAACCAACTCTCATAGCTGCTGCCATGGATAATAAACCAGAATCCTTTAATATAACACCAGGTAAATCCTCATTAAATGGTGTAGAAATATCAGGAAATAAAGGTACTTCTAGTGAACTAAGAAATATTTCCAATTTATTAAAACAAAATAATGAAATTTTAAAAACTATTGCTAATATAACTAAAGAAGCTTTTGAATTTCAACAAGATCAAGATATAGAAGCTGAATTAAAACATAAGGCAGGAGCTTTAGGTTTTATTTCAAAAGGAACAACTTCACCTTTAGATATAAAGAAAGAAGATAAAAAGAAAGAAGAAAGTGCAGTTGGTGGTATTTTCAATTCATTATTAGGTAGAGCATCTAATAGTAAAATACTTAAAAAGATACCTGGATTAAGTCTTATAGGTGGTGTCGCTTCCTCCGAATTAGCTATGAAAGAAGCGGATCAAAAAGTTTATGTAACAAACGCAGCTGAAATTGGTGCAGCGTGTGGTGGTGGGGGAATATTAGGTAATATCGGTGGTGATATACTCGAAAAAACTCCTGGTGGTTTACTTAAAAAATTACCAAGTGGTTTATTATCGAAAATAGGTGGTTCTAGTTTATTAAAAGCTGTTGGTAAGAATTTACCTTTAATAGGTGGATTAATAGCTGGTGGTGTTAATTATGCATCAGGTGCTGGTACTGGTGCTTCAATAGGTTCTGGTATTGGTACTGCTTTAGGTGGTGCTTTAGGAGCTATAGCTCCTATACCAGGTGGTACATTATTAGGAAGTATAGCAGGTGAATGGTTAGGTAAAAAATTAGGTGGTTTATTTGATAAACAAAATAAACACGAAGATAAATTACAAGAACAAAAAGAAAAAGGTAATAAAGATTTCTTTGATACATTAAAAAATCCTAGTACTGGTATATTTGGAAATTTAACTTCAGTTTTAGGTGATATTAAAACTGCTTGGACACAAGCAAGAGAAGGTGGAGCTAATGTATTCCAAGCTGGTTGGCAAGCAGCTAAAACTGGTTGGTCTAAATTAACAGGTGAAGGTTCAAAAAATAGAAAAATTCTAGAAGACCAAATGAAAAAAGCTGGAATCACTAACCCAAAAGAACAAGCAATGTTCATGGGTCAAATGAGATATGAAACTGCTGGTTTTACTAAATTAAAAGAAGGATCATATACAGCTGATGCAGTATGGAAATTAAGAGGAGCTGAATTATCTAAAAAAGGTATTACATTAGACCAATTAAAAAGAGAAGAAAATGCATATGGTAAGAATGCAATGTGGGAAAGAATGTATGGCGGTAGAATGGGTAATACACAACCAGGTGAAGGTTCAAAATATAGAGGTAGAGGTTATGTTCAATTAACTGGCAAAGAAAATTATGCTAGAATGTCTAAATTGATTGGTGTTGACCTTGTAAAATATCCAGAACTAGCTGCTGATCCTGCTATAGCTGCTAAAATAGCTATAGCTTACTGGAAAGATAGAAATTTAGCAGGAGCTGCTCAAAGAGGAGATATTGTTTCTGTAACTAAAGGAATTCAAGGTGGTACTTTAGGTATAGAAGATAGAACCCAATCTGTTATGGCTGAATATAATTCTATTGTGCAAAGTAATAAACCTATTATCCATCCATCAAATAGTAAAAGAATAAAATTAAATAATGCTGTTACTATTGGAGCAGAAGATATAGTTAAAGAAACAAAAAATGAATATCCTACTTCAGAAGCTGGTAGATTGCAACAAGCTAAATTAAAAATGAAACAAACTAAAGAACAAGCACCACAAGTAATAAATAATAATATTGTTAATAATAACGGTGGAGCACAATTAACTCCTAATATTGTTATTACATCAGGTGATAAAGATAGTTTTCCATCCAGGTTGAATAGAACATATTAAAAGGTAAAATATGAGATTTCCATTAAAATATATACAAGGTATGCCTTGGGTTAATTTTAAACCTTACCAATATGTAATGCCTGCTGTAAATGAAAAAGCATTACCAATTAACCAAGTTTCACCTCCTGATATTTCATCAGTTTCATTATTCTTACCTGGAGATTATAGTGAAAATATAGCTGCTAGTTGGTCTGAACAAGATGTTTTAGGTGGTGCAGCTGAAGGAGCTGCTACAGTAGGAACAGAATTATTACAAGCTGCGTCTAAAGGAGTTGGTCCTAAAATTGCAGCAACAATTTCAGCTGCAACTGGACAAGTTTCATATCCATCAGATATATTAATATTTGATTTTGTAAGTCCAATTGAATTATCTTTTAATTTTACAATGATACCATATAATAAAGCAGAAGGTAATGAAATAATTAATATATGCAAAAATTTTAAAAAAGCAGTTTTACCAAGATTAGATGCTAGTTCTGATATAGCTGTTTTAAAATTTCCAGCTGTATGGAATATAACTTTCAATGGTATAAAAGGATTAGGTATAGAAAAAGATAATGAATATTCACAAATGGCTTTAATAAATGTTTCAGTTGATTATGGTAGTTCAGCTACTTCTGTATTAACATTTAATGATCAAAATCCAGTTCAAATTAAACTTGGATTAAAATTTAAAGCAACTAGAAAACAAAGGTTATATAATGTCTGATTTTACATATTTTGATCAATTTCAAGATACAACTGTTGATTTATCTAGTTATCTAACTAATTTATCAGTAACAGGATATAATTATCGTTTTACTGATATGCAACCTGTAGTAACAACATTAAAGAATTTATTCACTCACTATGAAATTGTTGTTGAATTTAAAAAAAATGTGGATTCATTTATTCATTATTTAATTCCAGAAGGATTTACAGTTGATAAAGTATCATATGATAATTATGAAACTGTTGATTATTGGTGGATTATATATATATTCAATAACATAAAAAATCCATGGGAAGAATGGCCTTGCACTCAAAGTCAATTAACAGCGTTTACTGATTTATTATATACCCAAGAAGGTAAATATTCTTATCAAACTTATTATAATTTTTTACATGAACAAAATGAAAATAGAAGAAATATAATAATTCCTAAATCTTATACCATTAGGGATTTTATATGGGCTTATAGATCAGCTATTTTAGCGAGTACAAATAATGTCTGATAATAGATCTATTGAAATATTAAAATTTACAACCGTTTTAATTAAAGGAATTCATATTGAACCATCTTATATTCAATCAATAGAGATATATGAATCTTTAACTCAACCTGGTATTTTGGGTAAGATATCTATCCAAGATTATCAAGGAATAAAAGAATTAGCTAGTGTTTTTGCTGGAGATGAAATAGAAATTTCATTTGCTGTAGATGGTCAAAGTAATAATGCATTCACTTTAAAATTTGCTGTTTATACAGATGAAGGATCTAGAATAAATCCACAATTAACATATGATACTTTAGAATTAGGATTTTGTTCTAAATGGCTTTTAGATGGTTTTACAAAACAAATATCTAAACCATATAAAGATCAATATATTCATGAAATAATCCAAGATATTTTAGTAACAGAATGTTCAGGTGCACAAATAGGCTATATAGAACCTACTTTACAAAAATTAAATAATTTTCTTTCACCTAGATGGACACCAATTCATACAATAAAATATTTACTTTCATATGCTCTAAATCAATCTAAAATTGGTGGTTATATAATTTGGACTGATCTTAGAACAGATAAAATAAATGTAACTACAATAGATTATTTAATGAAAGAAAACTTACAAAGAGCTGATAATTCTCTAGTTATTTTACCATCTAACCAAAGATATCAAGGTAGAATAAAATCTTTAAATGTAGAAAGTGCATTTGATTCTATTAGAATGGTTAATAATGGTATACAACAAAATGTATATTATGGATTTAATTTTGATTCTAAAAAGATTTATACTACACAAGATAAAATAACAGATATGAAAAATAAAAGATTATCTAAAAAACTTCCTATTCATTCAAAATATGTTGAAAATGATACAAAAAAGAAATATGCTAGATTTAAATATTCACCACTCTTTCCTTCTACAAATAATCCTATTTTAGATGATACTGAAGTTCAGAATTTTATTGATGGTGATCTTTATAATCAATATGCTTTTTTTAGTTCAGATATTTTCAAAATAAATATAGAAACATTAGGAGATACACAAAGAAAAGTAGGTCAATTAGTTTTATTAGAATGGCCTTCACAAAGCCATAACTCAGGTGAAAAAACAGATAATAAACAAATGAAATCAAATGATTATTTAATTAGAGAAATTAAACATCATTTCTCATCATATTTAGATTATAAACAATATATAACATTAGCTATTGATGGATATCAAGAATATAATGCATCTTTAATAAATTGGTGATAATATGGCTACACAACAACAAATTAATATAATAAATGATGCTGCTCAAGATCTTAGTTCTCAATATATGTTTATTGCAAATGGTCAAGCAGCTAATATACAACAATGTGTCCTTAATGATTTTAATAATAAAACTGATATTCAACTAAAATTAGCTAATGACTCAATTTCAAATATTAATGCACAGAATAAAGGAGTTACATCCCCAGCAGCTACTGCTGCTATAGAAGATGTAACTTATTCTACTATTCAAAATATAAACTCATTAAAATCTTTATCTATTAACTCATATAATTTTCAAATTCAATCAATGATGTCATTGATTAATCTTAATTTTCAAACAGCTTTGAGTAATTTTATTAGTTCAATTGGAGTTGGTATGGTTGAAGTCACTACTTCATTTAATACTGCTTTATCCAATTTTACTACTTTAACTTCTAATTTAACTTTAAATTTAATTAATGCTTTTTCTACAACAATAACTAATGTAGCTAATTCTTCAATTTCTAAAGTTAATAATATTATTTCTAAATTTAATAAATTAGCTAATAAAGTAATTGAAGATTCAACTAAAGTAAAACAAATAGCATATGATTTTTATAATAGAATTCGTGGTGAATCATCTACTTCAAAATATATACAAACTAATGTTCCAGATTTAAATGGTTTATTAAAGAAAAATGTAAATATATTAAAAAATACACCAGATAAAGTAATTATTGAACCAAATCTTAAATCTGATATTAATAATGTTAAAAAGAATGTTACAAATCCTTTAACATCTTTACTTTCTAGTTTTGGTGGTTTACCAAAAATTACTTCTTTAATTCCTTCTATAGAATCTAAAAAAATTGAAGAACCAAAACTTACAAGTGATAAAAATGTTTATGGTCAAACACAAGTTCATGAAGATACTGGTGGTAATACAATTATTACAACAACAACACCAGATAATGTAACTAAAACTATTATTCATCCTTCTGGAACAAATGAAAGAATCTTAAACGATGGTTCCAAAATATATAAAAATGTTTCTGATTTAACACAAATTACTGATGGTGATTGGAATATTACTACTTCTAAAGATAAAGTTGAAATTATTGTTGGTGATGAAAAGATAGAAATAAGAAAGAATTATTTGCAAACTATTGATGGAAATAGTGATATAAATATTAATGGAACTTCAAATAATGTTATAAATGGTGATGTTTTTAACGATTATAAGAATAATAAAACCGAAAAAATATCAAATAATTCTAATCAAGCAATTGGTGGAGATCAAACATTAAAATTGGATGGTAATAAATTAGAAAATATATCAGGCAATGTAACAGAAAGAGTTTCTGGATATATTTCAATAATTGTAGCAGGAAATTGTAATTTAACTTCAGGAGGCACTGTAAATATTTCAGGTGCTAGTGGTGTAAATTTAAAAGGTTCAGTTGGAACTTTACAGGTAGCTTAATATGAGTTTAAATGATTTTAAAATAAATTTAAAAACTTTACCACAATCCCCATTAGATGTAAGTTTTGTATGTTCTACTGGTTATTCTGAATATAAAACAATACAAACAATGGCTGGTGCATTATTACTTCCTTTTGAATTTGTTCATACACCAATTCAAAATATGATAACATCATTTAACTCATCTACTTATAATTCAATTAAATCAGGTTTAGATGATTTAAATGGATCAATGAAAAATATTCTTAGAACACCAATAAAAGATCTTAAAAATATTTCAGCTGATTTTGGTACTTTAGGAACAGATCTTTCCAAGAATTGTGAATTCTTTTTAAGCACATTACCAGATCCTACTTTTAATTTATTTCAAGATTTACAATATGGTTTACTTGATATTATTAATGGTTTTGTTGCATTGCCTAATTCAATAACTAATAGTATCTTTAAATTACTAACTGATTTTAAAATGATGGCTTTAAAAGATGTTTTAAGTTTTGCCTATGATACCTTTTTATCACCTTTAATAGCATTAGAATCTTTTATGCAAGAAAATGGTATATATTATCTTTTAGATCAAATGCATAAAATGGAAGTTTGTATGATGAGATCAGGAGCTTGTCATAGGCCACCAAAAGATTATACTGAGCCAACAACACACCAACCTTGGAGTATATATTATAGAAGACAATTTCTTATTGTAAATGGAAAATCAAATTTCAATTTAATAGCTAATTCTAAAACTCAAGCTAATCAATTGAATAATATTCATGCTAATTTAATGTCTTTTATTAATTTTTAAAGACCATTAGAAAATTTTACATAATCAAAATAATTTTTTATTTCCCATTGTCTATCTTTTAAAATATCCAATATACTATCAATATATCCTAATATCTCTTTGACTACCTGACATACCATATAAATACCAGTATAATTTGTATCACTTTCGATCCATAATTGATATTCTTCTTTTGAATTCAATTTCATAGGAAAATCTTTATAATAAAATTCATATGTAGTTCGATATTGATCTTTTCGTTGTCTTTCAAATTCACGATAAACTTTTTGCCATTCGGTTTTTTGATTGATCCACCATATTTTTTTAGTAGTTGTATCATAGGAGTCTTCTAATTGAGATTTATCAAATTTACAATCTATATCAGCTTTTTCTTTCAACTCTTTGAATTTAATATAAATTTTTTCAAGTTTTGTTTCTTGACTGGCCATAAAAATTCTCCTGAAAATATTGTATTATCCTTGCCCCCAAACTATGTTTTTATTTTAACATAGAATCTAAAATCTGTCAATTTATTTTTTAAAAAGGTTAAAAAAATGGATATAGAAATATATAAAAAAAATGAATCTACATTGACTATTCAATGTAACTCTTCTATATCTAATGAATTATATAACTTTTTTAGTTGTTTTTCAAGTAATTATAAATTTGATCCCAGATATAAATTAGGTGTATGGGATGGAAAGTTACATTTCTTTAATAAACAAACAAATGAAATTTCTGTTGGTTTATATGATAAAATATTTGAATTTGCTAAAAAAGGTAATTATAATATAGAAAGTAAATTTAAATTTTATAATGAAATTTCAAGAGATAAATTTCAAAAATTTATAGATTATTTACAATTACCTTATCCTTTGAGACCTTATCAATTTGAAGCAGCTTATGAAGCTTGCTGTAGAAAACATATTAATATACATATTTCAACAGCTGGTGGTAAATCTTTAATTATTTATATTATTTGTAGATTTATGTCACAACAAAATAAAAAAATATTATTATTATGTCCACAAACTCAGCTTACAGAACAGATGTTGGGTGATTTTGAAAATTATGGATGGGATGTATATAAAAATTGTAGGACGATATATGGGGGTCAAATAAAGAATTTTGATAAACCAGTATCAATATGTACTTGGCAGACTATTTTATCAGAAATAATAAAGACAAAAGCTGGAAAGATTATGGTATCTGAATTTGATTGTATTATTTGTGATGAAGCTCAAACAGCTCAAGGAAAAAGCATACAATCAATTTCTAAGTTAGCCATAAATGCTGATTATAGATTTGGTTTTTCTGGAACTTATCCTAATGAAGGTTCAGCTGAATGGTATTCCATTGTTGGTGCTTTTGGTCCTATTAAGACTTTTGCTGATTATAAACATCTACAAAATAATGGCTACATCGCCAAAATTAAATTGTTTTCCCTTTTACTTTCATACCCAAAAGAGGATAAGGTATGTCTATATAACACCTGTGGAATTGATTATCAAAAACAAAATGATTTTATATATGGAAATGAAAAACGCAATAAATTTTTAGTAAAATTAGTTCAAAAAATAGAGGAGAATTGTCTATTACTTTTCACTAAAAAAGAGAAGCATGGATATATTGTCAGAGATTTACTTGAAAAAGAATTAAAAGATAAAACTATTATATATTTAGATGGTGATTCTTCAGTAGATGAACGTGAAGATGTTAGAAAAATATTAGAAACTAATAATAATATTGTTTTAATAGCATCTTATGGCATTTTATCAGCTGGTTGGTCTGTTAATAATTTGCATAATATTATTTTTGTTTCAGGATATAAAAGTAAAATTAAAGTTTTACAATCAATTGGTAGAGGTTTAAGATTACATAAAGATAAAAAATATCTAAAACTATATGATTTAATTGATGATTATTCATTTAATGATAGAAAAAATTCAATAAGTTTCAAAAACCATTCATTAAAGCATGCTAGTGAAAGAGAAAAAATATATAATGAGCAAGGATGGGCAATAAAGACAATAAAGATCAAATTATAAATTGACTTTTTCTATCTTTCATGTTAATGTTTATATACATTTAATTAAATGAAAGGTATTTTTATGACTAAAAATAAAGCTAAACCAAATCCTAAATCAAAAAACTATATTAGCAATAAAGATTTTACTGCTTGGATTGCTGCTTGGATTGAATTGAATAAAGGTAAAGAACGTAAATTATGGACACCAATGCCAAATAATGTTGGTGAAGGTATAATGAAGATTATTACTAATTTTGCTTTGAAAGGTAGATGGCGGGGTTATACATATATCGATGATATGAAATCAGACGCTTTTCTTACTTGTTTGAAATATATTCATAATTTTGATATTAATAAAACAAATAATGCATTTGCTTATGTAACCCAAATCACAAAATTTGCATTCAGACAATTTGTCGAAAAAGAAAATAAACAAAGCGAAATAAAATTCAAAGCTATAAACGAAAATTCTCCATATAACTATGAAAATATTAATTTAGATCATAAAGAAGATAATTAAATATGATTCCATTCTTAGCTGATAGTCATTTTGGAAATAAATCATTTTCTAAAAATATATTTCAAATACAAATGAATTTTTATGAAAATCAATTTTTTCCCTATCTTTTAGAAAATAATGTTAAAGATGTCATTCATGCTGGTGATTTAGTTCATAATAGAAATACTATAGATTTATGGATTCTACAAGAACTTAAGACTAGATTTTTTAAATGGTTCGAAGATAATAAAATTAATTTACATTTATTAGTAGGAAATCATGATCTTTATTATAGATCTACATTAGATTACTCATTTCAAAAAGAAAATTTAAAAGAATTTAATTATTGTAAAGTTTATGATAAAAATACAATTTTAAATATAGACAAATATACAATAGGTATGATTCCTTGGATTTGTGATGAAAAAACATTCGAAATGATTGATAATGTAGATTTTCTTGTTGGTCATTTCGAAATGATTGATTTTCCTATGATGAAAAATATTCAAAGTCATAGTGGATTAGATCATACTATCTTTAAAAAATTTAAATACGTTTTTAGTGGTCATTATCATACAAAATCAATAAAAGATAATATCTATTATTTAGGTACACAATACCAACTTAATTGGAATGATTATAATGAAGAAAAAGGATTTTATGTTTTAAAAGATAATTATAAATTAGAATATATAAAAAATAATATAAGTCCTAAATTTGTTAAAATATTTTATAAAAATGGTACTCTTTATCAAACTGGATTAGATACAAATAAAGATATTAATATAAATGAAAGTTTAGAAATTGCTAAAAGTAATTATGTAAGATTATATGTTATTTCTACTGACGATCAATATGAATTAGATAAATTTTATACCAGTTTATGTTTGGTTTCAAAAGATGATTATAAAATTGAAATGGTAAATTTAGAAGATGTTATCGAAGATTATGATTTTACTAATATAGAGGAAAATGAGAATACTATTGATTTAATTATAAATTATGTTAAAAATATGACATTTGAAGAATCAATATCTAAAGATACATTAATAAATATGTCTAAAACTTTATATCAAGAAGCTATTGATGAAGTTTTATCTTTTGCTGAATAGGAAAACGAATGACAGAATTTTTAAAAATACAAATTAGAAATTTTTTAAGTTATGGAAATAATTGGACTGAATTTAAATTTAAAAAAGGATTACATAGAATAACCGGTCAAAATGGATTTGGTAAATCTACTATACCATTTGATGCTTTAAGTTTTGGTTTGTTTGGTAAACCTTATAGAAAAATAAAAATTCCACAACTTATAAATTCAACTAACAAAAAAGAATTAGAAGTTAAATTATTTTTTAAAAAAGGTGATGATTTCTATAGAATAGAAAGAGGTTTATATCCAAATTATTTTAGAATTTTTAAAAATGATGAAATAATTCCAATATCTTCTAGTAAGAAAGGATATCAAGAAATATTAGAACAAGATATCCTTTCTAATTATAATGAAAACCTTTTTAACCAAATTACAGCAAAAAGTTTAACTAAAAATATGAGCTTTATGACCCTTTCAAAAGGTGAGAAACGAAATATTATAGAAAACTTATTTGATATTGAACTTTTTTCCGTTATTTGTAAAAATATTAAAACAAAAATAGATGTTGCAGATATGCAACTTCAAATATTTAAACGTGATATTGATAATATTAACTTATTGATTAAACAAGAACAACAAAATTTAGAACAACTTAGAAATATTAAGAAGAAAATAGATGAAGAATCAAAACAAAAAATTGATAATATTAAATTAGAAATTGAATCCTTAAAGAATGATAACAAAAAATATGATTTAGCTTTGAAGAAAATTCAAAAAAATAAATTATTGAAACAAAATAATTTAAATGAAATAACTGAAAAAAATAAAGAAATTAAACATATTAGAGATAAATTAACTGATGTTGTAGCATCAATTAAATTAATTAAAAATAAAATTGAAATTTTTAAAAATAATTGTGGGGATTGTCCTAAAATAAAAGATATCGTAAAAAATGAAGATGTAAAATCTTTATTGGAAAAACAAAAAGAATATGATGAACAAATAAATATAATAAGAAAAGTTGTTTTAGAAAAAGAAGAAAAAAATAGAAAATTGGATGAAATTTTAGCTAATGAAAAATTTATTTTAGGTTCTTTAGATAGAAATTTAAATAAAATTGATTCATTACAAAAAGATGTTACAATAGAAATATCCAAAGAAATTGAAATTGATGAGTCAAAATACAAAAAACATATAAAGAATAAAAAACAAATTGAAAATGATTATAAAATTAAAGCTGAAGAGAAAAAACATCTATTGGTTTTGAAAACTTTATTTAGTGATGATGGTATTAAGTCATTTATTATTAAAAAATATTTACCAACAATCAATAAACTTTTAAATACATATTTAACAAGATTTAACGCTGATACTATTTTCAATTTTGATACAGAATTCAATGAAGTCATTTTAAGTAAATTTAAAGAAAATTTTAGTTATTTTAGCTTTTCAGAAGGTCAAAAGAAAAGAATTGACTTAGCTGTTTTATTCGCATTTATTAATTTTGCATTGTTTAAGAATAAAAAATGTAATACTAACTTACTTGTATTTGATGAAATTGATAGTGGATTAGATTTAGATGGTAAAAATAGATTATATGAAGTTTTAAAAGAATATAAAGAACAACAAAATAAATGTATTATAACAATAAGCCATGATACAGCCATAGACCCAGATAGTTTTGATAGCATTTATTCAGTAAAACTTGAAAAAGGTTTTTCTATAATTAAAGAAGAGAATGTCTAATGAGTGATGAAAAACAAAAACAATATATTAAAACTTTATATGAAGTTATTGTAGATGATATTTCTAATTTTAAAGGATCTAAAATTGATTATTATATTGACGCTAAAGAATCCATTTTAACTAGCACTGAATTTATTTTAGAATATAATTCTAAACTTTCTTTATTCATTATTAGTTTTAAAATTGGGGAAATGGCTTATAAATCAGCTCAAATTATTTCAATTTTAACTAAATATCTTCAACCAGAAGAATTTTTGATTGCAGAAGATTTTTATTACGATAAGAAAAATAAAAAAATTGTTTATGGTGAAGATGCTATTTTAGAAAGACAATTAGAAATTCTTAAATTGACCGGTAAAGATAAATGTATAATTTGTGAAGGTATTTACCCAAATGAAGTTATAAATAGTGAAACTGGAATTTGTAAATCTTGTGAAAAAAATTATAATGATATATTATGGTGTTAAATGGATTTGAATAATTTGAAAAAAATATGGCTGAAAGAATCCAAAACAAATATTTTTTATATCGAAAATGTTATTGAAGAATCAAGACAAGAATTGATAGAACAAGATTTGCTTGAAGATAATCCTAAATTTTATCCATATCTTATTATTAAAGTAAAGAAAAAATTGAAAATCAAATCAAATAATTCAACTCTTAAAAGTTTTAAAAACTTTCTAAAGGATAAATAATGAAAATTTGGTTATTTCTATATAATAACAAACTAATTAAATTTGATTTGTTACCTATGAAAGTTCAAAATAAAATTTTATTAAAACATTTTAATGAACCAAGATATTTTATAACTCATTCATTGATAGAAGAACGAGAGATGTTAAAAAATAAAGTCTATGTTATTGAAAAATTTTAAAGAGTTTTTATTAGAAAAGATATCTATAGTTAAAACTGATTTTGGTAATAAATATAATTTTACCAACCAAAACTTTTCTAAAGGATATGATGGAATTTATACTTTTTTTCAACATGAAAGACAGGAAATTGTTGTTGAATACACAATAAATCGTAGTTTAAATTTTGTAATTTTAGATAAAAAAGGTGAAGCTAATTACCTGCATTCAATATCAGAGGTTAAGATTAAAAATATTCAAGAATTTTATGGTAAGATTCTTTATATTTTTAATAAAATGGTAGAAAATATAATATAGATTATTTTAAAATTTATGCTCATCCTGAAGAAACTAAAACGGCCAGGTTATATTCTAATTTTGTTAAAAACCGTAATTTAAAAGAAATTATAAAAACTATGGGATTTAACTATTTTACTGAAAAAGATCAAAAAGAAGATGGAATTAATTTTAAAGTTTATATTTTTGCTAAACAAAAGGAGAACTAATGAGTAAAGAAGATATTTTAAAAGAGATAGAAATTAAAGTTAAAAATAATATTAAACTTACTAAAGAAGAAAAACAAATTTTAAAAGAAAATTCATCTGAAGAAAAAGCTAAAAAAGATAAAATGAGTTTTGGGGAAAGAATGAAATTAGCATGTAAAGCTGAACATGCTGCCCTTATGGGTGATGATAATGAAGATATTTATCCAATTAGAGATTGGATTTCAACTGGTAATGCTATTTTTAATGCTCAATTATCATCTGATATTAATAAAGGAATTCCTTCAGGAAGAGTTACACAATTTGTTGGTGATGCAGGAGTTGGTAAGAGTTTTCTAGCTCTTGAATGTCTAAAGAATGCACAAAAAATGGGTTATTTTGGTGTTATATATGACTCAGAAATGGCTAATAATGATAAAAATTCATTAAAATCAAGAGGAGTAGATACAAATAATTTATTGTATATTCCTATTGATACAGTTGAAAATTTAAAAACAAGTTTACTAAATTTAATCGAAGAAGCTGATAAAGATGATAAAATTATTATTATTATAGATTCAATTGGTAACCTTTCAACTAGAAAAGAATTAGATGATTCTATAGATGGTAGTGCAACAAAAGATATGACAAGACCAGCACAATTAAAAGCATTATTTAGAACAGTTACTATTAAAGCTGGTATAAAAAATATTCCAATTATTGCTATTAACCATCAATATGCTTCAATTTCATTTATGGGTGGTTCCACTATTTCAGGTGGTGGTGGTCCAGCATATAACTCATCAATTATAGCTTCTTTTACTAAAGCTCAAGAAAAATCATCAGACGGTACAACTACTGGTGCTATTGTTACTTCCACTATGACAAAATGTAGAACTGCTAAAGAAAGAACAAAAATTAAATTTTCAATTGACTTTGAAACTGGATTGAATAAATATAGTGGACTTGAATTGTTTTGTAAAGATGAAAAATTAATTGAAGGTGATAAAAGAGGATGGAAATTCGCTAAGAAAACTGGCTTTAAACAAGATGAAGATAAAGTTAAATTAACTTCAGAAATATGGGATGAATTTTTAGAAAATTATCTTGCTAAATATTTACATGATACTTTTGCTTATCAATCAGTATCAAATGATATTTTATATGATGAAACAGAATAATATAGAAGGTGGGTTAGATTTTTTCTAACCCACCTTCCTTTAAAGGATATTATTAATGAGTTCACAAATTATAGCAACAATAGGTGATGTAGCAACAGGAGTATGTAGTTCACATCAAACTCCTTTAAATGTTACTGGTACAATTTCAACAGGTTATAATTCAATTAAATGTGATAATAAAGAAATTGCTAGGATTGGTGATACTGTTACTTTTAGTTGTGGTCATACTGGAATTATAACTACAGGATCCTCAAATTTAAAAGCAGGTAATATAGCTATTGCTACTTTGAATAGTCAAGTAGGACCAGGATCTGGACAAATATCAGCTACTATTACTTCTTGTAATGCTAATTCAAAAATAAATTAAACAAAAATTTCACCTTTCAGATTACAAACGGATCTAACATCATCTTAATTAAAACCATCTACATTAGGAACTTGGATTATTTCTACAATAAAAATCACCATTAACTTCTTTAGGTGAACCTTACAATAATTTTAATTGTTCATTTAACCAATTAAAATTACCACCAACTATTTTTGGAGCATCAGTTAATGATTTTAATTTGTTGATTGAACAATCAAAATTATCATTTACTTTATACATAAATTAATTTTCTATAATTTTTTCTAATTCTTCAGAATCATCTGGAACAGTATTTTTACATATTTTTTGAGATATCCATATAGGATATGTGATATTATGTATACCATTTGCTACACCATCTGAATCTGATGACAAATGGTGTTCCCTACAAAGAACCATACAATTTCTTATATCATCCACTGAATTTAATGGAGTATCTTTTAAAAGTTTGCCATAACCATAAACATCAAATAATTCACAATATTCTTTTAATTTATCAAATAAACAATCATCTCTTAAAGAATATTCACAACCATAATGATGAACTTCTAAATGTTCTTCTGAATTACATATCCAACATTTCCAATGTCCATCTTTCTTTAATCTTTTTTTTGATTCTATAAATTCTTTAGATGTTGATCTTTCTTCTCTTTCTGGAAGAACTACAAGTTCATGTAATGTTTGTTTTCTTATTTGTTTTTTTAATTTAGACATAAATATCACCTTTTACATTACAAACGGATCTAACATCATCTTCAGTAAACCCATTTCCTGAAGGACCTGGATTGTTTGAGCAATAAAAATTACCACCAACTTCTTTTGGAGAACCCTCTAATGAAGTTAATTGGTTAGTTGAACAATAAAAATCACTACGAACTTTTTCTGGAGCACCTTCCAATGAAGTTAATTTGTTGTCTGTACACCAGAAATCACCACCAACTTTTTCTGGAGCACCTTCTAATGATGTTAATTGGTTGGATGAACAATAAAAATTACCACCAACTTTTTCTGGAGCACCTTCCAATGAAGTTAATTGATTAAATGAACAATAAAAATTATCACCAACTTTTTCTGGTGAACCTTCCAATGATGTTAATTGATTAAATGAACAATAAAAATCACCACCAACTTCTTTTGGTGAACCTTCCAATGATGTTAATTTATTTTCTGAAC
>JAEHJW020008086.1_pt1 | contig 33580 bp, 45 predicted proteins | sample 9271431 | NCBI WGS metagenome assembly JAEHJW02 | reverse complement strand
ATACTAATGGGGATACTGAAGACGGCGGTTGGACACTCCTTTCTGATAATTTTACAATCAACTACTAACACTATGAAAGTTGAAATAAATAATAATAATAATAATAATAATAATAATAATAATAATCCGAAATAGAGCTATCAACTAATTTTAGGTTTGGTAGTGAAGAAATATGGATGGTGTGTGATCCGGATACTAATATCCAATGTGAACGCTTTTTCCATCTCCATATGATAGCTGAAGCGTTTGGTCATGTTAGATTTAAGCTTAAGAATAGAGAAAGAATTGAATGATTTTGTTTAGTATGTACAAGGGGGCAATCAACTAATGCCCCCTAAAAGCGTTTATTTCCCCCGTAAGTAAAGTTGTTTAAATGTGAGATGAAATAATATATAATTTTACTTTCCAAATTTGAGAATTGCGCCGTTTTGGCGCTTTTTTTATGTGAAAATAAGGCTTTACGGGAGACACGTAAAAGCGGTTTAATAGATAATAATATTTGATTCAAAAGCGATACAAAAAGAAGTAAAGAAAATATTCTGTTTCCAGAGTGAAAAGTAATAAATAAAGTATATAGGGAATGAGGATAAGAGAGTACATGGTAGATATAAGGATGAATATAGGGAAATAAGGGGAAAATAAAAATAAATAAAAAGAGATTGGGGGCGGTGGGTTGAAATGGGGGAAAGTGGGTTAAAGGCAAGTGTACTTAAAATTATTTTAAATTGTTTTACCCTACCAATCAGTCAAGTATTCTCATTTTTACCGCTATTTTTCGCCGTCCTTTTCTGTATCCAAAATCTTAATTTCTCCTCTGAAAACCGCGTTTTTTCTCTCCAAAATTTTTCTTGCAATTCTATGCAATTTTTCCTAGAATTTTCCAAAGCGCTTACCCTAAAAAATAAAAACAAATTTTCCGCATTTGTAATCTTCTATTTAAAAAGAAAAAATGCGGTATCGGCTTAAATTGTTATTGCTTTCGTTATGTTAGAGCCGTTGTGTTGTATCCGTTATATGAATTCCGTTATATAGATTTCGTTTTTGTAAAATTCGGTATTTTATATTCGTTAGTTTTTTTTCGTTATATAGATTTCGGTAGAGATAAACTTCGTTATATATAGTAATTCGTTATATAGGTTTCGTTCGTCCTCTAGGGATAACTCATTCTACGTACTAATGTTGACTCAATACTTCGGCATATCGCTTACTATGGAAAACACTTTCCTTTCTATTATATTCTGCAGGAAACTCAGATAGAGGATTTTCACCTTCTTAGCGTAGTTCCGCTCATGGCAATGGTACGCAAGAGAAATAGAGAGAATATAATTGACGGTGGAGTTATGTAAAAAGAACCAAGACAGTTATTTTTACACTGAAAAAAGGAATTTTTTATATGTTTTTTTTGATTTTTTTCTTTATTTTCCAAAAAAACTATTGACATTTCCTTGGGAACTGATTTTAACTTTTCCCGCGAATTAAAAAATTCCAAGCAATTTCAGACGATTTCGTTTTAATCCACAAAAAAACTTGACATTTCAGCGGAAAACGCTCTAACTGAAATTACGCTTTAAATTGGGGTATAAAAAAATAAAAACCGAAATATTCGAAATTCTAACTTTTAACTTGGAGAAACTTCCTATGGTCCCAATCGGTATTCTTTCCATTATCATGATTTTCTGGTCGAACCTTGCGCCGGTCAATTCGTGGATTTATGCGCGGCATCACAAAATGCCAAAGCCTACTTATAGCAGGGTTGTGCAGAAATAAATATTTTTTTTAAAAACCCATGAGTTATAATAAATATCTCGAAATCCCAAAAGAGGAGCTTATTTGTTTCGGTCCGGAGGATTTCACGGACCGTTTGATGGAACAAGGGTTTGTGAAATTTGGAATAATTTCTTTTTATCTAATCACCCACATCGAATTCGACTCAATAACTCCGGCAGGTATCGCGTATTATATTGTTTCCGGTTATAGGAGTTATGAAGCATGCGAGAAAAAGGTTGAATCGGCAGAACACCTTTCCCTTGACAATTTGCTTGTGCAACTCTAATATTCTGGAAGAAAAAAATAAAAGGAAAAAACTATGCAAAAACAAAAGGAAATTGTCAAAATTAACATTGACCTGAAAGATGGGGATTCCATTTTGGGTAAATATCCTGTGGCAAACAATTTGATTGTTTCAAATTTTATCAGGTATTGTGACACGGATGACGATGATGGTCCCTGTCATTGGGTTAATCTTGATGTAGTGAAATCATTTGTTTTGTATAACGAAAACGCTTCGTAAAAAAACATAATGATTTTATTCCTGATTTTTGCGCTGTTTATAATTCAATTAATTTTTAACCACCGGAAATAACAAAAAAATTTCTTGACTTTTATTAAGCGGATTTTAGGGTGGAAGTGAGAAAGAAACAAAAAAATCAAATCTAAATTATGAACACAATCAAATTTATTGATAATCGGGAAGAGGCTGACGAACCAAGGGAGGGATCAATTTTTCGGGTGAAAGATTCGGCTGTTTTTTATATTCTTGTCTCCCATACGGAAGAAGTCTCTCATAAAGAAGAATGGTGCGCCAAATCTTTGGTCGGGGACGTTAATTGGAATGGTTGGCGGTCATCTATTGACCTCGCTACCTCCCAGCTTGAATTCCTCGGAAATAATGTTGAGATTACTTTGACGGTTAAATAAAAAGTAATTAATTTCAGTAAGAGGGGTCTATAGCTCAATTTTTGGTTAGAGCTGCGCTCTTTTAAAGCGTAGGTTCGGGGTTCGAGTCCCCGTGGACCCACCAAATTAACCGTAAATAAAAACTGGATAGATTTTATTTTCGTTTAAAATCTTTTCGATTTCCCCTAGATTGTAAAATGCTTTCACGGAAGAATGCTTAATCTCAATAAGCGTCCATCCGGAATTTTCAATTAAGTCGTGGCGGATTTGATAATATTCTTTTAATTCCCCAGTTTTTTTATAATGCTGAGCGCCATTAATTTCTATACCAACTTTTTGTTCAGGAAATGCTATATCAATTGCGTATTTTTTCTTTAATCGCAATAAAGGTTTGTATTCTAAGAAGAAAGAATATCCGGACTCCCTTAAACGATCAACTATCCAAAGATTTGGTTCGGAATTATATACATTATTTTTTTTCCATATTAGAGAAGGGTTTTCTTCTAAATATTTTTTTCTATATTCCGAAAGTTTTTTTCTGGTAGTTTCTGTATGAGTTCTACCTAGACTTTTTCTTGTTGCTTCTAAACGCAAAATTTCTTTCGGCTTAGTTTTGAACAAACCTAGTTTTCGGGCTTCGTTTAAACAAGTCGAACAAATAGAATATTTTTTACAGGTCATTTTCCAATTATTTTTAAAATAAAAGTCTTGAATTTCCGTCCAATTATATTTTTTATCTAATTTTTCTTTTTTATATTTTCCTCCTTCTCCCATATTTTTTTTGGACCCCTTGCGAGCTTTTGTATTTAATCCCATTTTTTTTAACCAATACTGAATATTTGTTTGGGATACTTTATATTTTTTCGCGAGTTTATATGTACTTAACCCCGCTTCACAGTCCCTTTTTAAATTTTCATAATCCGATAAACTAATTTTAATTTCCCTCATAAACATTTTATTATAAATGCTTTTCTCTTTTAAGTCAAGTTTATTTATTCCAATTTTGCTCTTTTTTTTGCGCCAAAAAAATCTTGACCTTTTCCATTATCCCGATATTTAGTGTGCCTTCTTATATACTATTTTAATCAAAAGTCAAGCCTCTTCGCGCAAATTTCAACAAAAGATTTTCGGAAAAATTTCAAAAAATGTCTTGCATTTCCCGCAGAGGTTTCTATGGTCTTAATCGTTCCTTACAACTGAATCGGAGACGCAATGAAGACCCGCCCAAAAGGTAGCTCCTTTATAAAGCGGGTTGGAGCGATTTCGTGAGGTTGCTAGGGATTGTTCCTTAGATAAAAAGCCGGATGACAGTTGATTCCGGACGGCTCGTTATTCCGCCTTATGATAACGAGAGAGTTAAAATAAGGAAGTGCTCCGGCATGTTTTCAGGGAGGACGCTCCAACTGAACCATCGGCTAAACTTTGGGGAATTATATTCCGGCAAAATCCCCTGCAATTTTTTCGAAAAGAGTGTTGACAACCGGGAAAGGATTAATACTCTGATTCTTGTTAATTAGATAACCTTCGTTCTTTGATAGAGAAAGCTTAAAGAAGCGTCAGTCTGGTAGGACGGACTAAGCCTAAAGGTGTTCGTAACCTTTTTATATTGGCTAGAGAAAAACTAGCATTGGAAGCCTGTGATACTTGGTGCCTATGGCTTCCCGATATAATGTGAGAAAGCAGGCGGGTATTGCGTGAAAAAATGTTTTTTGCGTTCTGCATAGAACTAAACCGGGATAAAAACCGGGATTTGGGGAGCGGGAAAGCCTAATAAGCCGTAATAACATTTGAGTAGCGCCGAGTAATGGGGTGAAAATCCCCTGTGGCTCAAAATATCCTAAAATATGAAAACGCTAAACCACCTACGCACATTAACTTAAAAGTTTGCAAGTATCAAATAACTTGATCGGTGGACGCTTCTTTAAGCTTTTTCTATAGATTTTCCTTCCCCAAAACGCAGGATTTTTTTGCCGTCATAAGCTCGGGATTAAAGCGGTAATAGTTGACTCGCCATCAATGACAAATTAAACTTAGTAATTAGGTGGCTCCTAATGAAATTTTTTGTTCTTTTCAAACACTTTTAGCCATTCCTGTTTATCGGAATTTCAATCCGAACGGACGCAAGTCTGTATAGTACTACTCGAATTTTCGGGGTATAATCAAAATTGGATAAAAATGGCTAGAATAAATCCCTCGTTAGCGTGATTAAAATAAAAGCAAAGATGTCCCCTTTACGGACTAGCACTTATCTTTCGCGCTATAAATTTGATAAGATCGGAACAAACCTGCGATTTGCAGATTGACAGGGTAAAGACCGGCCTTCTAGTATGTGCCCTGCAAGGCGGCAGCTAGAAGAAATGACGAGGGCTAATTTTTTTCCGTGTAGGCAAACACGGTGTTTGTGGTCAGTTGTCCAGTTGCTAGCGTTAATGGCGTAAGTAAGTGTGTGGTATAGTTCGGGGTTTGCGTAAAATAAAAAAATAAATAAGTTTGTTTTTTAGGGTGAAGGCGTGGTAAACCTTCACTCTTTTTTTTTGTCTTCATATTTTTATTTTTTCATTTTTTTTCTTGACTTTTTCTGAAAATATGATATTTGGAATAGCGGTTTATATAGAGAATTGAAAAAAATGTCAACCTTTTTCGGCGGAATCCCAAATACGTAGTTTTGCGTAGTAAAAAATTGAAAAATAAAAATTGAAATTTTTCAAAAAACCTGATTCCCTATCTCTATGACCAATTACGTTGCTTCTCCTAACTGCTCCGCTAGTACTATTTCAGACGGCAAAACCATCCATGCTACTTGCCGAAAATACTACGGAAATAATCCCGTAGATTTTAACAAATCGACTAGCGCAGCAATCAATCGCGTGGTTTATCCCAACACAGACGAGGGGCAAAGAGAATGCTGGCAACAAATCGTTGATGCGGGTTATTCAATGCCGCACAGAATGCTAAGAGAAACAAAACTATATTATTTTGGCTCCCTGCGCCGTTCATGGCGGAAACACGGGATTAAGACGATTCCGCAAAAATGGTTAGAGCATATCGCGAAAAATGATTTTTTTCTATCTAAAAACAATAAGGCTCTAGGGGGACTTCCTATCACCATTAAAGCTAATCGTGAGGAATTGCGAACGGGGCGCTTATGCTCTTATCGGGCATGGTTGAAAAGCTCTTTGGAATTGGCTGCGATAGGTATTTCTACGCATAAGAAATTTTAAAAAATAATTTGAAATTTTCCAAAAAATCCGATTCACTCTTGCCACCATGAAAAACCTCAAATGCCATTTCCGCTTTTGCTATACTCGCTATCTCCTCCCTTACGGGAAACTCTTGATTTCCATTCCCTTCGTTGTTTACGCGCTTCTCTGGTGCGCCGTTCGGAAAAATGAAGAGGAATAAAAAAAGTAATTGATTTTTTCATCCCGCTATTTATAACCCCTTACCAATCCAATCGTTCCACCATGAAAATGAAAGTTTACAATGTCTCTCTTACTTATTCCTGTGTAAGGGAAGAGGAAAAACCGCTTTTGTCTAATCCGGCCAGTATCTACGAATACATTAAGGATGTTTTTGAGGTAAACCCGGAGCAGGAAAGCGTTTGGGTGATTTTCCTTAATAATAGGAATTACCCTAAAGGACGTTTGCAAGTGAGTTTGGGGACTGCGAATGAATCAATGGCGCATCCCCGGGATATTTTCAAAGGCGCGATTCTGGCAAATGCAACTTCGATTGTGCTAGTTCATAATCATCCTTCCGGTGATCCCGCGCCGAGTAATGCCGATATAGCTTTGACTCGCAGAATCAGGGAATGCGGAGAAACTCTTATGATTAGATTACTGGATCATATCATTTGCGGGGAAAAGGAATCCGATCCGATGAAGCGCGGATTTTACTCTTTTCGGGAGGTAGGTTTGATTCCCTAAAAAATAAATAGGATTATTTTCATTTTCCGCTGGACAACTATTAAAAACCAATTAAATCAAAGGCAAATACTATGGACAAACTCACCAGACTAACTAAGATTCGCGAGCGTTTTTACGCTCTTAACGGCGTCGCGCTTCCCTGTCTCCTCGGAGTTTCCCGCGTTGAAATTTCGGAGACCGTAATTCAGGAGACGCAAACGGCTTTGCGGGAAATGAATGATTGCCTTGCCAATGATGAAGGCGAAGAAAGTTTTGCGCCTTCAATTTCCGTCGAAAATCAGGAGTTGGGGGAATCAATGAAATCAAGTGATTTTCTTTTGTCCACTAAGGAAAAGCGGGAATTGAACAGAGATGTTTTAGTTTTCCGCTTGACTCATCCGCAGATTTCGCGTTTTCCACTGTTGATCATTTGAGTTATTTAGTTTAACTTAGAAACCTGCAAAAAGAAAAAATTATGAACATCATCGAAGAAAACCGTCAGTTAATCGACCGCGTTTCCAAGGGGACTCTAACCGGGGATATGGCGCGGCTTGTCATGAGGCTTGCCGAGACGACTAATCGACTCGCTTTTTTCGAGGAAGAAGTGAGGAATTGCGAATATGATTCGTATGGTCATCCTCGTAAAAGTTTTTCTTTCGGTCGGGAGGAAATGATTTCTCTATTCGCTGGAATGTCCCATCTTGAGGAACGACGGAATGAACGCGGAAAAGCGAAGGCGGAAACTTCAATCCCCGGCGCTTCCCCGGACAAGCCAATGGGAAATTTTTCGGAAGTTGAAGACTAACAAGCAATTAGAAGATTTTTAGAAAATCTCGAAAAAACTACTTGCTTTTTCTTCAAAAAGAATCCATTTTCTTTCTCGCAACAGTCAATTCGACGATAAAACAACACAAAAAACTCAACAGAGGATAAACAAATGTCTGCTAACATGGAACAGAATGACATTCAGCACGGAATCGAGACCGCTTGGCATGGTCTTACCGTTATCAAGACTTCGGAGGAAATGGCTCAGGATGGTTTTCCTTTCGAGGTTGAACGCGCCCCGCTCTTCATCGGAATCGGTGAGGATCAAAAGCCCTTGGAAGGTTATTACCATATCCGGGGGACCGATGATAAGGCGCTTATCGGCGTCCCTCAGTATTCCAGTTACAACTTCCTTTCAATGACGGCTTTCATGGATTTGATCCGTGAAACCATCAAGGGGACCGGGGCGAAGGTGGAAAGCCTCGGAACGTTCGCCAGTCGTGCCAAGCGTTACGTTTCCCTGCGCGTCGGCACCGAATGGGATGAATTCAAGGTCGGGGATCGCGCTTTCAAGAACTACCTCAATTTGATGGACTCGCTTGACGGGACTCTTCCCCTGATTGCGAAGGCGTCAAACGTTTGTGTTGTTTGTGCGAACACGTTCGGGATGAGCCTCGCCGAAAAGTCGGATTTCCGCCTGTCGAATCGCCACAGCAAAAACCACGACGCCCCGGAACGTATCGCGAATTTTCAGAACGCCATTGACGCCTACCATGGTGCATCGGCCCTCTTCAAGAAAATGATGGAATCCGCTGAAGCCGTCAAGGTTGACGAGGAAACCGCCCGGCGCGTCCTAATCGGTTATCAGACTGAGGGCTCCGAACCGTCCACGCGCACGACAAACATTGTTGACCGTCAAGTTACGCTTTTCAAGACGGGACGCGGAAACAATGGCCAGACGGCGGCGGATCTGATTAGTGGAGTCACGGACTATTACACGCACGAAAGTTCCTCGGAGTCCCGGGGGGTCTCCGCGCAACTGATGTCTTCGGAGATTGGAGCCGGAGCCAAAGCCAAGCGCGAGTTTGTCGAGGCAATCACGATGCGGACGCCGACGGCGTGGCGGGTTGACTCGAAGCGCATCAAGGCTCTTGCGGACCTCGGAGAAAAGGCGCTTACTGTCGTCGGTAGCAATAGTGCGAACTAATGCAGATCAAGCGAAACGAATCAAACAAAAGGGGTTTAGGTTTACACGCTTAAATCCCTTTCTTCACTAAACAAGTAAAGTAAAACCAAAACAAATAACTATGAATCTGTTCAAATTCGGCGTAATCGCTTGGGTTTTCGTCGCCCTTTGCACGCTTGCATTTTGGGGTGGGGTTATCTACCTTATCGTCCATTTCGCGAGCAAGTTTTGGTGAGCCAAAGATTTAGGCGAAAATAATAATACGATCCCCGAATAAAACCGGGGATTTTTTTGACCCCTTCACTACGTAAAACTACTTATTCGAACCCCAAAAATTTAAATTGCATTTTCCCATGAATTCCCCTTCACTTCTTGCGTTAAGGCAATTTCGCCCTAACTCCCTGTTTCGGGGAAAACAAAATCCGTCCACTCAATACTACTACCATGAATAACGCGAACAATAACCGCACCGTCCGCCCTCTCTCACTCCATGAAATCCAGCTTGCTTACCGCGTTAACGCGGTCAAAGTGGCGTCCCTCTTCCTGATTTTCGCGTTTTTCGCGCCCTTTACGGCATTTGCGAGGGGTTCCGGTGGACACGGCGGTTCGCATTCCGCCCACTCCGCGCATTTCAGCCATTCGGCCAGCCATTCAAAAGCCGGAAAATCCCATTTTTGGGGTAACTGGGGAAAGTCTGGAAAATCTGGCACGTCGGGCAAGGCGCATTTTCATTTTGATGCGTCGAAAATTCACCTTAAGCGCAAGTAAACCATAATTTCAATTTGCATCGTTAACCCATAAACAAATAAACAACAAAATTTTATGAAAATTCAACTGACTGAATCCGAGGCTCTCTCCATCATCCGGGATGCTCTTTCGCATGTCCCGGGATTTGTATATTCCGAAATCGAAATCGTGCGGCCCGGGACTTCTGTTTTTGCCGTCCCGTTCTCTCTTTCGGTCCCTTGCCCGGATCATATTAAGGGTATGTTCCCAAAAGACAGAAGGGATTTGACAAATCTTGTTGCCATTGTTAAGGCGATTCGCGCTCATTTCGGCTAGGGTCTCAAAGAATCGAAAGATTATTTCGATCATTTGGTCGATTCGATTTATTGATTTCAAGCGATTCCACGTTGACTTACGTAATTTTGCAGTTTATTTGCATTTTCGTGCCTCCCTCTGAAAAGACAGGTTTTGACTAGGGGTAAATACAAAACCGGAAATTACGTAAGTTAAAATCAGTTAAGCGCGCCTAGAGTTTTCCTTTTGATTAGGCGCTACGTAGTTCTACCTATTAGTTAGGGCTTGCCGAAAGAACGGATATTTAGTTTTGTTTCGGCATGAACTCTCACCCTTCTATTCCCGACCTTCAAAACGCCCTCGTCACCGTCTTCCCGGACGCCGTTAATAGTCTCGTAACCGCTGAGATTCGCAAAGATTCCATTCTCCTTGCCTATGCGCAAACCGCTTGGCGTGACATTTCGTGGGGATGGCAGCCAATCGCCGAATGCCCACAACAAGTCTATAGCTGGCAACCTCGTTATCGTATCTGCCCTTTGGGTGGCCGTTTTTATGAGGTGTCCCAATCAATCGGAGACTGATTCAAAAGTATTCTTTCTCACCCCAGCCTAATCCGCTGGGGTTTTTTATTGTCTTGGCGCGGCAAATCAATTTTACTCCCCAGTCTCAATAACCCCATTAAAAACCCCTTATTGAGATTGTCCGCAAACACCCCTAGCGTTCGATTCTAGGCGTTTTGATTTCCGACCCATACCTAGATAACCCCCATACGGTCAAATCGCCTATAACTCATTTTTACATTTCAAAAGAATCAACGACTTACGTGATTGGGAAGGTGAAAAGAAATTGACGATTGATTTAACTCTGATTTACTTTGCCAGTTCACTTGATTTAGAAACTGATTTAGTTTACCTTCGTGTTAGAAAACGCTTTAGTTCCACGCTTGATTTAATAACGATTTAGTTAAGCCCGGAAGTTGATTTAGAAACTGATTTAACTCCTTCCCTATTAGCGGATTGAATGAAACGAACCAACCATTAGGGAGTCTAAAAATAGAGGACGAAGTAAATTGATATAAGAAAAACTAATTAGGAAGCATACCAGTTTTTAAAAAATTGCGATTGAGACACGATCTCAATTGCGACCGCCGGACATTATCTCTCTCTTCCCCGCCAACTCAAAACCAAACCCTTTACCCTTATTTATCCTTATACTCTTACCCTTATCCCCCTACTGTCACCTTTGCCTTCGCCTTCGCTCTTACCCTTATCTATTACTTCTTCCTTATTGTCCTTCTATCTCTCACTTTTCTTCTGATAAATAAAACTTAATAATTTGGGTTTTATATAGATACCCCCTGCCCCTTTTTAAAATCTACAAAAAGGTATTTTGAAATATTTTGAAAAAAATCGAAAAAATACCGGGGCGCTTTTAATTTCTAAGGTTTTATTTTTCCCCGACCAAAAACTATTTCTATTTAATTATTCCCATTTAAAAAATAATTCCCCCTTCACTCATGACAATAAATACTCCTCACTATACGCTTTTGTGGCCATTTCCGCTTCCGGTCTTTTATCATAAATAGGCGCTCTGACCGCGTTAATAGAAGGCCAAGATTGTCTACGCCCATAGGCATCCCAATATGACCTCACAGCTATCCATCGTGCTTTAGGAGCGGTAGATGCAAAAACAATGCAAGACATGTCGTTTAAGCGAACGCGCCATGCCACTTTTTGAATATTGGTCAGGTTAATATTTGTAATACTTTCTTTATTCCCCATAACTTATTTATATTTAATTCAAATTTGTTTTTTCAAGATAGGAAATAATTTTTAAATTTATCCTCGACTTTCTTATATTCGTAATATGCTTTCTTAGCCCTATTAGGGCGATTTTTAAAAAATATTTTCCCCATTTCCCTGTAAGAATAGCCCGCTAATTTAAAACTAAATATTTTATTCTCCTTTTCCGAGATAGTCGGCAGGAAATCCCTAATATATTCGCTTATATCGTTTTTGTTTGTTTCGTCTATCACGTCTGGAGTTATTTCTACGCAAACATTCCCATCGCTATTAATTAATTTTTCAATAGTTTTTAAAGGTTTGGGAAATCTCACCGCCCATTTAAATTCTCTTGTTTTCCTATTGGTTTTAATATTGCCAAATTTTTTACGTAAAGAATTCTTGATAGAATTGATTGCTACGGTAGATAGATAAGTGGATTTAGAAGATTTTATCTTTTTATATTCAGATAAAGATTTAAACATCTTTATTATTGCTTCGGATTTTATATCTTCCCAATCCTCTTCGCAAATTTTGTAATGAACGAATTTTATTTTTTTTAATTCAAAAATTTGATTACAGAAAGTAAATAATTCTTTTTCTTTTAAATAAGTATTTAATTTAAAATGTCTTTCCATATCCATATCCCTCGAAAAATTTAGGCATAATATAATTAACGGGGAATAATCTCTTTACAATTTTCTTCCTCGCCCCTTCGGATAAGCCTTCCCAAACCTCATATATTCTTTTAGCTGCCTCTTTTCTTTCTTCCTCCGTCAGAATAAGCGCATTCCATTGAAAATCTTTATATAATTTTATAAAATCCTTTTCGCCGTTTCTCATAGTTATTTATATTAAATTCACTTACAGTCGCGTATAACCACTTCCTCGCCATAAAAATTATACCACGTTTTACGATCAGGAGACCATTTCATATCATTTTTTACCGCCATTTCAAGAGATATAGTGTGTATATCATCAAACCGTGTATAACTAAAACGATTTCCATTGATGCACGAAACCAATGATAGGTCTCCTACTCCGAAATCTACCCACCACAACAATGCTTCAGGCATTTTTGGGATACGTTCTTGTTTAATGGGCATAGGAATAGCGATACGATAATCATAATGTTCCCAATCCCACGTAGGATTTATAGCTATTGCCCATTCAGAACTTTTATTGAACCAAAATGGCTCAGAATAGCAATATTCAATAATCGCGCCATCTTCCGCCGCTTGCATAATTTCGATTTTTTCTTTTAGACTTTTCATAATTATTTAAATTTATTTTTATTTAATCTTCATTTACCAAATGAATATACAATCCTATAAGCCGTGAAATAGATATATGTCCACTATAATCCGTACCATCATTCGTATTTTCATCCCAATAACATTTTCCCTTTTTGAAATGATCGTATATTTCAATCTCGCCGGGCTTTAAATTACAATCATATGTTGTATCGTTACCTTTTATTTTATATTTTCCATTTTTTAACACAGTCTTATCCGTGACATATATCCACCCATCTTGTAAGTCCAAATCGAATTCTTTCCTATAAATTTCATTCCACTTCTGCGCCGCATCTTTTTTTGCGCCCTCTTCATCTTGGAAATCATTTCCATATCCAAACGGTCCAGATAATCCGCAATTATCACAAACTATGGTATAACAGGGTGGACACGAACCTTGGTATTCTTCTGATAAAAGTTTTGTTTCTGAACAATATGGACAATAACGTAAATGCATTTTATTAATCCCCCTCTTCTTCCAAAAAATACACCTCATGCCGCCCAAAAATGTCAAGCGTGCCAATTACTGTTATATTTTTAAAATCCGTGGGGTTACTATAAACTATAGCTTTCCCATGTTTTATCAACCAATTTCTATCGACTAAAATGGGCTTGTTATTTGGATAATAAAATTTAACTATATCATCTTTTATTGCCGATTTATTTTTTTTCTTATCCATTTTTCTTACAACACTTTATAGATTTTTATTTAAAATTTTTGCCGATCTTTTTGCCGATCTTGAAAAAGATTATTTATTTTTTCGACTAGATCAGTCATATAATCATAATCCGAACTAACGGGTTGAAAATCACCATCTAAAATTTGATTAATCATCCCTGTTTCCATTTCCCATCTAGCTTTTAAAATATTATACCCTGCGAGATATATATCTCTATCTTTTGTTCTTAAAATTTCCGCCGACATCATACGGTTTCTAACGCGGAGTTTATTTACACCATCCATGAATTTAGAATAATTGAATTCGTCATCATGCTTTTGGCCTTCTTGGGTAAACCAATTTAAAATTTCTTCCGTTTCTTGGTCGGGAATAATATCGTATTTCCAAAATTTTAATTCTTTTTCTAATTTTTCAATTTTATATTCCGCCATCGAAAGATTATGTTTCAATGTATTGAATTCTGCCGCTTCTATATCATTCATAATTAATGATTTATTTTAATCTATACCTTGAATAAAATCCCATGCTTTATTAGGGATTTCCTCACGAGAACCAGTGTCCATATCGCTAAGATTATAAGCTTTATTCAATTTTCCTTCATATAAAGCAATTGCTAGCTCAAGATGATCGGAGCAATCTTGGAAACATAAATTTATCATATCTATTTGATACCCCCATTTCAAAGAATATTTGAATAAACGAGGAACGCTTTTCTTAATAACACTATTTGCCGCGATTTTCGCTTTTTTATTTTTTCCAGCATTAACAGATTTACATATCGGAATATCGCCAAGCCAATTAATTGCATTAACTAATATCTTTTTGTATTTCGACGCCAGCAAATCCTCATCTTTTATCCGCGCCAATTTATTCAATTGTTTTTCGAATTTATCAAAACTTCTTAAATATTTAACCAATTCGGGACTATAACTCCATTTTGTCGTCTTAGCGGCTTTAACTATTTCATTATGAAGCTTCGTTTCTAAATTTCTCATCTCATCTGCGAGAATATCATTTTCAATTTTCGATTTGATCATATTATTTGTCATACAATTGTTTTAAATTCCACATTAAAATCTTGATCCACTACACAATATGGGCCTTTCCGATTGTAATGCAAGCTTCCAATACTGTATAATTCGGTTTCACAATAAGGAAAAGTTTTTTTAAATACTTTGTGATTATGTCCAATAAAAATATATCGCGCATCTTCCACCGGAAACCTATCTATAAATTGTCTTTCGGTTATGTCCTCTTCAATAAATTCCCAATAATCATCCGGATAAGAATGAAAAATGTAAATATTCCCGCGTTCCCCTCCGTTTATTTTAATTCCAAGCGGTAGACATTCTATCCACGTTTTTATTTTGTCATTTAATACTTCATCGGTTGGCAAACAAAAACTGGTTTTTATAGCAGCATCATGATTGCCTTTACAAACATTTACTTTGAATCGGTTGCATTGGTCAATTATCAATTCCATCGCCTTTTGATTGGAATTCTTCATATCTAATATATCGCCAGTTGAAACCCATGAGATTTTATTATTTGGTGGGATAGAGGTTTGTATTAAAAGCTGTGAAAGTTTAAGAATGTCCGAATGAACATCTCCGAAAATTCCTAAATCACCTTCTTTTGGGAAATCTATTTCTAGAAGTTTCATTAACTCATTTTACCTCGCAAAAATCCACTGATTCCGAATAATATCCATTTGACTCGCCAAACCAAACAATTTTCACAGCTTCCGACCATTGGGTTTTGAACGTGTAAGTTGTTTCCGTCCATGAATCTCCGTTATATTTTTTACTTTGTTTTTCGCCGTCACTTGGTTTGACGATTTTTTCCGATACTTCCGTAAGAGGGTTATTTAAAATAGAATTTAGTGATCCTATAATTTTATAAATAGTTACTGATTCGCAACAATCTTGATAGTGATAAAATTGAAAATGTTTATGATTTTTTGTCCAAATATCTATACGGTGATCCCCACCGCTAACATCAATTAATATTTTAGTTAGAGTTTCGCCTTTTAAAATAATCGGATTTAATGATTTTATGTACTCCATAATTTAAAACTTATTATAATCAGTAGAATAATATTTAGTAGGGCGATTAGTCCCTTTTTCTTTCCGTTCTTTTTGTAATAGTTTTTCCGTCTCCGAAAAATCTATTTTCATTGTTTCGATCTCCCGAACTTGAGAATGCTGTGGGCTTTTCTCATATTTATATTTATTCAAACTCATAATAAACCTAATCGCCATTGCCGCTGTTTGGATAGCCTCCAATTCAATATCTTCTAAATTGGATTTTTCCGGTTCGTAAGTATGTTCCAAAATTGCTTGAGTCAGTTCACCTAATTCTTCGTTAATGATTGCGACGGCATGTAATGGATCATCGGGCCAAGAAGGAAATTTCTTTTGTGCGCGGTCTAATTCCGTAAAAATTTTATCGAAAACAAAATCCCTGTCCGTTCTAAACCAATCAACCGGGAAACCGTAATAATATTCAGGCTTTTGTTCTTTTTCATTATTCATATTTTTATATTTTAAAATTTTTCGCTATTCTCAAAATTTCATCTTTGTATTTTGATTTAACTTCTTTGCCACTAATCATTTTCTCCAACAAAACAATAACGTTACGCCTTTTTATCCGCGTGTCAAACGCTAAATTCTTCCTTTTTCTATCCGAAGAATATTTCGCGCAAAATTCTCTGTACCATTTACAATTTTTTGATGCCGCTACACGAATGAAACCCATTTCGTGTGTTCTACGTTTTTCTGGAATTAAAATAACTTCTAATTGATTAGATTCTAGGTCGATAAGCATTAATTCTAATGCGCGTAAAATTTTATCTTCCATCCGGTTAAATCAAGGACAATACTTTGATTTCGTTTTCCTCTCTACTAAATAATATTTTCAATCCGCAAAATGTTAATCTATCTTCGGTATAAAAAGAGGAAACATAATATCTTTCTTTAAGCAATCCATCTTGTAAAATTCCATAAATTGAATAAGGTAACAAAACATGAGTTGCCACAAACCCTTTAATTTCCAAATCATTAATTTGTATTAATATATCGTTTTGGACGTCATAGAAATTATATGTTTTTATCGAAATGTGTTTTTCGGCCTCTATTTTTTTAAATTTAGAAACTTCTACCCCAAAAACTTTAAACAAAAATTTTAAAATAAATAATTTGAATTTGTTCTTGGTTTTTATATTCAGAAAGTATTCAGTGTCGAGAAAATATTCCGTTTGTTGACTATTTTTGACAATCGTTTTTATATTATTCATTTTTTTTATTTTTTTCTTTTCCGAGTATATAGTCTTTACCTCTTTCATAAGCGCCAAGCAGATAAAAACCTCCAAAGCAAAATAACATAATTATAGCTCCTATTAAAAATCCATAAAAAGGTGAAATATTCCGTCTCGAAGTCCCCGCTATTCCACCCATTAATGTAAATAAAATTAATGGAATTGTTCCGGGATGCGGACCGTATTCCGGTAAATTTGTTAAGCCAAGTAAAGTATATTTAATTATTTTCATTTATTTAAATCTTTTCTCCCAATTTCTCTTTTTAATTTCGTAAAAAATATCAAAATTCAAAGGTCCGTATTTGACCATTCTATATAATTTGCGAAATTTTCTAACCCGCAAAATATTTTTGATTTTAATTTTAATTATATTTGTCCTTAACACTTTTAATCACGTCTCTTAATGTATTTTCACATCCCACTGTTTCCCATGTTGGAGTAGGAGTATATCCAATAAAATGATCTATAGTCCAATGAGGAAAAAGACCTACTTCCGGATCGCCTTCATCATAATGCGCCTCAAGATCATGTTTCCATGCCGCTTTTTCTAACCAGTTTAATAATTCAGTATCCTCATTCTTAATTATATTCGTTTCGGGGGGAGATTTGGTAGAACTGGTTATAATCATATCTTTTGCAGGTACGTTCATTAAAATGTTAAATTTATAAAATCCATTCCCGCTAGCTTCTTCATAAAGTTGTTCTATGGTAACGTCATCAAAATTAAATTTTTCTTTTAACTCACTTTTTAATATATTATCTAAAGAAGAATGTTCGCGCATTAAATCATAAGCTCTTATCATTTTTATTCTTAAAGTATCCCTTTCCTCCTCTGTCCATCCTTTTATCATGAATTTAGGAGATATTTCGGGGGCGCTTTTAATTCCAAAAGTATGGTCATATCTTAAACACATGCTGTCGATTAAACCCGCTGGGGGTTCTTCGAAAAAGAAATTTACACTCATAACCGTAATTATAATTCCATTTAATCTTTAGCGGTTATTTTCGCTATTGCGGCTTTGATTCTTTGCTGAGCAAAAACATCTGATTTGTTAGGTTCTTCTCCAATCGCTCCTGCAGCATCAAATGCTAGTGTTGACGCTTTCGTTAAATCAGGGTGAACACCGCCTGTTTCAATTAAACAAGCTATTTCTTGGAACAAATAATATAATTCTTTTGCGGTAAAAGGAAGAGGAGGAGAAAATTCCGAAATAGGCTGTACAACATCTTTATCGTAAATAGAAAAAACTTTTTCTATTTTATCGTTTGCCTCTTTAAATATTTTACTAGCCTCTCTTAACCCATCGCCAAAAGATGCTACAACCAAAGTTTGAGGATTCCATTCGTAAGCCATTCCAGTTTTTTTGACTTCATCCCAATATTCCAAAGGTGTTTTAACTTTTATTTCAGAAGATTTATTCTTTTTGGTTTTTAAATAATTGTTTATTTCCTCAGTTTGCTTTTCCGAGTTTTTCTTAATTATTGCGTTTACGCCGTCCCAATATTCTCTTTCGTTATCTGGATTCATATTTATTTATTGTATCTTTATAAAGTTCTAGCGCCATTCTTACCATCGCAATATTTTCGATAAAAATTCTAAAAGACTGTTTAGCATCATTTAAAGGATCATGTGCGGGTAATTCATACTCTTTCCTTGTAAATGTTTCTAATGGATTTACACCTGCACTTAATAATATAGAAGACACGTCAATAAGGGGATATGGAGATAAAGACATTTTGTCATTTTCATGTTCGAAACATTCTTTTAAAAAATTAGTTTCAACTGGAAACGGACAATCCGCCATCATGATCATATCCGGATATTTAATTTTTAATTCTCTCCAAAATCTGACAAAATCATGACGAAGAGACTCAATAGAGTTATGTGTAATTTCTAAAAACGGAATATTATTTTTAACCCATTCCAAACTAGATGGATCAATAGAATTCAAATCATATTTTTTGTAATCCGTCGTATATCTGAATAAGTAAAAGCATTCTCCTGTTATAGTATTAAAAACACCCCCACCGACCGAAAAAGCGGGACCGTACAAACCCACGGATTCCACGTCAAAACAAAATATATATTCAGGGATGAATTTTAAAGTATTATGTATATTCATAAATTATTTATTTTTATTTTCTATATATTGCATCCCTGTCAAAATTCCATAAAATAAAGTTGTAACCACGGTGGCATTTACATAGTTATAGCGATCATTCGGATCAAAATAAAAATTAAAATATTGAAATTCTATACATTTATTAGTATCTCGTCCGGGAATGCCAAGAAATACGGAATATTGTTTATATTCCTTTTTCCACCACCATATCCCTTTGGTAAAAGAGCTTTCGCGTATACGCCAATCATCGCCAGTCTTTTCTCTTACCTCTTTTAAAACATCATTGATTTCCTCATTTGACGTTGGTTCTAGATATTCGTTATCGCTTAAATAAGTAAAACATCCCATAAAATTATTTTCGTTTTTCATTTTTATCTAAATTTTTCCCAATTTCCATTTTTAATCCAATTCCATCCTTCGACTAACAAGCTAACATAACTACTTATATTTGTCAAGGACATATTTCCGTACCATCCAATTGCGTAAGGAGGGTGAGCTTCGACTAAGCCAAAACGCAATTGTCGTTGTGGATCAAACATAAGCCCAAAATCCAATGTTCCGTACCAATCGTTCGGAATTGGCAAATCTGGCATATTTATATGTAACTCCTCCATTCCTTTGTATTGATAACATCTTATTATCATTCCTTTGTGAATGTAACATCTCCATTCGCAATCAAACGAAACTAATTCCGAACAATAATAAGGCGGCGAATATAATTTTAAATCCTCTTCGCTTAAGTCCGTTTCTTCAATTGGAAACTTCACCCCATTAAATCTTTTATGTTTATCAGCGGGTTTTACAAAACAAGGATTAACTATGTAATTAGTTTCTATAACTTTACGAAATAAATAATCTTTTAGAAAAGAAGGATAATAATTAGGTTTGACGGTATAACCTAAAATCTCTTCGCACCAATCTACGGGACCAACGGGAATCCAATCTTTGGGAACTTCTGAGGGGTTCTCAAAGAATTTAAAAGGAATTTTATTAAAATTCGCATAAAGGGCGACCGCTTGGACCTCCTTTGATTGCCATTCAAACTCTTTTTTAGAAAATGCAAAACCGGGACAAATCATATTTTTATTTATTTTTATTTTACTAAATTATGGAAGCCAATCCATAACAACCGCTTCTCCATTATTTTCTTCAGAACTAATATAAGTTACTCTTTTAAGCAAGCATAAACATCCACACAAAGCGTAATTAAGAACACCGTAATTAGAGTCGCACGATGTATGAAAAAATGAATGATCTAATTCGAATTTAATTTTCTTCGCAGCAATTTGCTCCCAGCTATCTTCTTTTTCAATTCCATAACCCGGAAATAAATGATGATCCGGCAAAACATCTAAATCCATATACATACCAAAATCGAAATGAGCGGCGACACTATTTTCTTCTAAATCAAAATACAAATAAATTACTAAAGGCGGTTCAAAAATAACAGATTCGAAACCCGTATCTAATCGTTTAATAATAATCCTAGCTTCAGTTTCGCTAACTTTATTTATTTTCATTTTTTAAAAAATCCTCATAATGATTTTCCGGCAACATTTCCATTTCCTTACTCCAATCACCATCTTCTTTTAAAATATCTACAAATCCTTTTTGCGGTTTCTCGCGCCGTTTAAATGCCGCCCATATTATAGTTCCGTTGTTCATATTGTTGCACGTAGCACAAATATCATAAAGACTTTGCAAATCTGAAAGACTTTTTAATATTTCTCCATCTGAACAACCCCATACAAATAAATCATTTAAATTGACTTCTACGTATATATTATTTTCTTTATCCTCTTCGAACCAGTCTATTGAAACTAAATCTGCATTTAACAATTGGGATAATGCTTGCTCTCTGTCAAAAAAGCAATCATGTGGATTGCGTTTTCCTTCGGTGGAATATTCCGAAGAATATACTTTATCCGGATTTAATGTATTATTTCTTTCTCTCATTTGATTTTAAATCTAATATAAAAATAGTTCTATTCCAAAAAGATTGCCTAGATAAGTATTCCGTCCAATTATCCGCATTAGGATTTATAATTACTACTTGATTTGAGACAAATTTACAAACCGCCATATGCATTCCTCCTTGAGTTATTCCAATCCAAATATAAGGGTAATTACTTTTTAAATCATCTTTTTCGCAATCCTCAAATAAATTTTTAAAATAATTAATACTTCGATCTAATTTTTTATTTTTTCCATTTTCGTCTTCGGTTATTTCTAAAGAGTAAACTCTTGTTAAATGCGGGTATCTTTTATTCCATTCTTTTATAGCCGATTCTAAATTAGTCCCAAATAAATTATAATCAAGAAATTTTTCCCATTGAGAAGCTTTAATTACGGGTAGCCCTTTAATACCCGCGAAATATTCGAATGTTTTTGGAACGCAATCCTGAGCTTTTAAATAAGGATGGGCAATAATTGAAAATATTATTACCGCTATAACAAAAATTAAAAAATTAATCATTTTTACCACCATCCCCTAAATGCTCTATCCATATCCCGCCAACGCGCAGAACTTTTTGCACTTTGAACGGGTTTAAACATTCTATAAACAAAATAAAAAGCTATCGCAATAAAAACCAATGCAGTCATATTTAAGTTAGAATAGGGGCTTTCGAATTTAAGTCAAGTCAAAAACAGTCATTTTCTTTCGCAAATTTATCCGCGAGGTCTTTGAACCCATTCACATTTTCTAAACACCACGAAAAATAATGCTTATGATTTTTGGAAACCCATTCTATCTTCTCACCCTTATATTTTCCAAATTGCATAATTGATTCATCTTCTTTTTCTGAATTATTTAATTTTTTTCTGACATCTTTGAAAAGTTCTCTAGATGAAACAATTTCCATACACCCCGTCCCATATTTACAATTTTTCAAAGTAATTTTGTCCCCCTTTTTCCATTCATCCGTTTTAGGGCGCAACAAATCTTGTTGATACAACTCCCAATTTAGACCCGTTACTTTTTTAGGCGCTTGGTAACTATCGTTTTTAAAATTTTCTTTTTTATATAACCCCATTTAGATAAAAGTATTTATTTTGTTGAGACAGATTTCCGTGTCTTTTTGGCTCAACATGTGTTTTTTCGTCTCTTAAATAAGAAGAAAAGTCATAATTCATTTTTTCCGTTTTTCTATAACTTCATAGTTTTCAATAAGATAACTATCTTGGCATATAACCCGCTTTATTGTTCGGCGGTTATAAACCAAAAAATATGTTATATTATTATTCATACAAATCAACAGGCTCCTCTTTCAATTCAATTGGAAATGGAGATTATAAAATCGAAATTGATCTTCCCGGTTTTTCGAAAGATCAAATAAAAGTGGAAACGGAAGATAATTTGCTTTTAGTTTCCGCTAAAAATGAAAAACGGGGAAATTATACTGAAAACTTCGATATTAAAAATCTTATAGTCGATATTAGTAAAGTTAAATTCGAAAATGGTGTTTTGTCTATAATCTTAAAAAAGGAAGAGTGTAAACGAAGAAAGCAATTGGAAATTGGGTGAAAATCTAAAACCGCCAGAAATGGCGGTTTTTTTATTTATCTTAGGTCGTCCCAAAAATCCGCATTACCCCCATATAATAACTCTATTTTTTCATCATAAGACATATTTTCGATTTCTTCCCATTCGTAGCCCCATTGATAAAGAAGATCATTTAATTCTGATTCGTCCTCTGTTTCGTCTGAAAAATAATATTTCTTTTCCATAAAAATTGATATTAATTACATTTTTTACCCGAAGTCAAGACTTTTTTATAAAAATAAAAATTAAAAAAATATATTGACAATAAAGAAATAGAGTGTAAATTTAAATGATCTTTAATATATGTCAAAAAAACATCGCTCTAAGATGACTCCGGAGGAAACTGCCGGGGGTAAAAAAGAAAAGAAAAATTCTCCTTTTGTCCCACAAAGAGATAAAATCACATTAGATTTGCATATTAGACAAAGAGAGGATTTGACGGAAAAACAAAAACAATTAATAAATATAATTTTAGATAAAAAAACTAAAGTCGTTTTTATCGACGGCCCCGCTGGCACCTCTAAAAGTTTTATTTCAATTCTATGCGGTTTAGAGCTTTTGCAAAAACATTCCGTTTCGGATATTCTGTACGTTAGATCAATCGCAGAATCAGCTTCCAAATCATTAGGCTCGTTACCGGGCGAAGTGGATGATAAAATGTCTCCTTTTCTTATGCCGCTAATGGATAAATTAGAGGAACTTTTGCCCAAAAACGAACTTACTGCTTTAATTAAAGACGAAAGAGTGGTTGGAATGCCGATTAATTATCTAAGAGGGGCTAGTTTTAATGCTCGTTTTATAGTTAGTGATGAATCTCAGAATTTAGATTTTAAAGAATTGACTACTTTAATTACTCGTTTAGGCGAATTCTCCAAAATGATTATTATTGGTGATAAATTGCAATCTGACATTGGGAATAAAAGCGGTTTTACAAGATTTTTCGATCTTTTCAATGATGAGGAAAGTAAAAATAATGGAATCCACTGTTTTTCTTTCACAAAAGAGGATATTGTACGGTCCGGAATCCTTAGATATATAGTAAACAAATTGGAGAGTCTAGAACAAAGGAACTCTGAACCTATGTTTCCGCCAAAATAAAAATTTATATTATTTATAAAATAAACTAATATATTTAGTAAACAACTAAAGTATTGGAGAAGGGTGTAAATGTATATATGGATTCGTCCCATCCTTCTCCAATTCCTCGAAATTATTCCGCTTCCTATGGGGTCGGTTCAATTAATTTCCAGTATGTATATGATTCGGGTTTAAAGTCAAATGGGAATGAACAAATAGTTTCAGGCGGTTGGCGTCCTACCAATCCCAATGATTTAGCAGGATTAAATACTTTAAAGAGTAAAAGTTATTCCACTAACTTCTTAATTGCCACAAGCGGGAATTATACTATACCAACAGGTTGTTTTTCATGGTCATTTGCTGTCGAATCAGGCGCGGCTTATCTAAATGGAATTGGGCCTATTAATGTAGGTTTTTCTATGAATAGTGATATTTTAGGGCCTTCTTTTTGTTTAAACGCTCCTTTAATAGTTGGCATCACGGGCGGCAAAGCTTATATTGCTTATCAAAATTAGAGTAAAATAATTTATAATTTTATCGTTTTTTCGTGTAAAGGCTCTTGAGGGTTTTTATATGTTAAAACGATTTTTTTTGTTCTTAATTCTAGGGTTATTTCTATTCCTATCTATTGGCTGTCAATCACTTACTTCAAAAATTCCATTTGAGTTGAAGTCTCAAAAAGAGAAAGAAATAGCGGCTTTAAAAGCTAATTACGAGGAAAAAATTAAAAGTATATCCGAAAATATTGATAATCAAAAAGATAAAATCATACAAAATCAAGACTCCCAAATGCAGGCGGGGGCTAATTCTTTTTACGGGCAATCAGTTGTATCGAAGACTATAAAAACCCCGTCTAGAGCCGATTTAATTATTGGAAATTTTACTCAAGAAGGATGGGCGGCTTTAGGAAATAGAATGCCCGATACTGAAACTATGCTAAAGATTAATGCGCAAATAGAAAAAGATTTAGATGAAACTAAAACTTCTTTAGCGGATTTACAAAAAGAACATAATCAAGCGATTATAGAAAATGGAAAATTAGCAGATGATACAAAAGATTTAAAATCTAAATTAGTTGATTTGCAAAAAGAAAAATATTCGGAACAACAATCTTACGTAGATACGTTAAATAAAAAGACCTCTGAATTACAGGCTGCAAATAATAAAATTTTAGCTTTTGAACAGGAAAAAGCTGATAATGCGGCGGCGCGTCACGCCATGCTAATGAAAATAACGTTTATTCTAGGGGCTATTGCATTAGCTTGTATAGCTGGCGTAATTTGGAGCCCTGTTTTCAAAAAACAAATTGGAATATTTGGAAGCATCTGTGGTTTTCTGAGTATCGGAATTTGGTATATTCAACCATGGATGGTTATTTTGACGTTCTTTTTAATTTTGGGAATTATTATTTTCACCTTTGTAATGGAACATTCTCATACTGATACATTGTCCGATTCATTGGTCTTAGCACTTCAAGATGTAAAAGAGTCAAACAAATCTTTGGCATGGGATGATATATCAAAGATTGTGAAAGATCGTTTATCCACTTATAAACAAAAAAATGGGCAAATCACAACTGTCGAAAACAATAAATTAGAAAATCTAATAGACAAAAAACTCATGGATTACGATAGAAAATAATTTTTCTTGACAATACTATAAAATATAAAACAATAATATAAAATCTTATTATTTATGTTAGTTTCTTATTGTACTTCATGTGGCGCTAAAAACGAATACGCCGGAACTAAACCCTCTTATTGTTGGAAATGTAAATCTTCTTTTCAAGAACAGTTCGAAAAGATTGTAGCTAGTATAAACAAATCTCGTGATTTTTCCGGACACAATCAAAAAGAAACTGATAGTTATTCCAGTAATCATTCTAGTTATTCCAGTTCTTTTGCTACCGTCGTTAAAGAGGAAAAAGATTCGCCTATTACTTTTGGCGGTACAAACGTACATTTTTCTAAAAATCCTATCTCTATACATGATTATAAGAAAGAGGTTAATCAAACGGTAGTAGAACAAAAAGAAAATCCGATACCCGAAACAGAAATAAATCAAGAGATGATAGAACCGGATTCTAATGACGAGCCTCAAAAAACCGTTTCATCAAAAAAAGATTTTTTGAAATCAATTATCGCAAAAGCACAGAGCAAAGAAGAGGCTACAAAACAAAAGGTTGTTAAAAAGAATTTAAACAAAAGACCAAAACATGCAAAAAAAACAACCGTTTGAAGAAATAATTCCTCAGTTGGAAGCGCAAATAAATCGTCGTAAATCGCGCTGGACTCTTATAACCGTTCCTTTTGAAGATGTAAGACAGATAATTTTATTTAGAATATGGACTAAATACGAAACGTTTAATCCGGAAAAAGGAGAACTTTCTCATTGGGCGGCACGAGTAATAACTAATTCGTGGAAAAATATTATGCGGGATAATTATTTGATTTACGCCCGCCCTTGTATCCAACAATGTATTTATAATATGGGTAATGACAATTGTAGTATGACGCCCTCCGGAAAACAATGCTCAGAATGTAAAGCTTATAAATTGTGGGCGGAAAAGAAAGAAAATCATCATAATATAAAACAAACTTTATCCATTGAAACGCATATTAAAGAAGCTGAAAAAATTAATTGCGATTTTCAGAATATAGAAGAGATGAAGTTGGTGGTAGACAAAAAAATGAAAGAATATTTAAATGATTATGAATGGGGTATTTATAAAAGTTTGTATATCGATAATATTGACGAGAAAAAAGTTGGGAAAAAATTAAATTTAAAAAAAGTTGGGAAAATGTATCCCGGCTATCAAATCCTTTTGAAACTAAAACACAAATTCAAAGAATTAGCTAAAAAAATTATAGAAGATGAAGGATTAAATTGATCTATGCCTAAAGTAGCACTACCAATTCCTCAGTTAGATGAAAATCAAAAAGATTTTATTAGACGTAATATACATTTAGAATTAAAAACTTTAGTTCAACAAGTTTTCAATAATCCAGTTTTAACCCTAAGAAATGTAGAAACAAAAGCGGTTAAAAACTATATCGCGAGTTTGGGTAAAACCACTATTATTAAGGGTGTCGAACAGAAAATAAAAAGAATCACATTAACGGAGGATCATAAGACTTATATAAAAAATAATTTTGAACGTTGTACAACATTGGAAATGGCTCGAATTCTTTCCATGGAATCAACGGAAAAATTATCCATGCCTAATAACCCATGGATGATTTCTATTTTGGAATTCTGCCGTTCTTTAGACCCTACTTATGGTAAAAATGAAGATACTGTTGTAGGAGATTACATTCCGCCCACCTCTATTTCCGTAGTGATGGGAATGGTTAATAAATACGCGATCAATACTAGAGGTGACGGAAGAAGCCTTTATGATAGCATTAAAACTACGCCAGAGGAAAGAAAATGCCTGCAAATGTTGGTGGGTTATATGGGCTCCCCATTATTCGTTGCCCATGCTAATAAATATGTCAAACAGGTCGATAGAGATTTGTTTGAATCTGAATTCATTAAATTGTGTTGGGATAAACCCGATCTTTTAGCAGAAGAATTGACACAATATATTTCGTTAGCCGCTGAAACAGTCAAATACATTCAGATTGAAAGACAAGTTCAGATGTTGGATAATCGTTTGAATGCCGTTTTGACAGAGGGGGATGATAATAAACCTTTAAAAATGGCGGAAGTCGAATTGCTTAATTCAGTAAGAGAAAAAGCAACTGCTTCAATGAAACAGCAAGCCGCATTAATTCAAAAGCTCGCTGGTGATAGAGCGAAAAGATTAGAAAATAAAATAGAAGCCAATTCTTCTTTATTGAAATTAGTTGAAATGTGGAAAAAAGAAGATGATAGAAAAAAGATCATTGCATTAGCTCAAAAACGGAATGAAAAAATAAAAGAAGAAGTTGAACGCCTTTCCTCAATTGATTCGTTGAAAGCGGAAATTTTTGGATTAGACCCTAATACTATTTATAGATAATGGAAAAAGTTAAATGTTTGATAGATGGTACATTACATGATTCTAGAGAGGATTTGCATAAATATCTTCGGAAAATTAGAATGAAACCGGAGGTCTACTATCACGTTTATTATCCACGATATGATCTATATTCAAAGGAGCTTATAGAATATAAAAATCCAGAAAAATATTTTGAAACCGATTTTAATAGCAAAGATAATTTAAAAAGCTATTTAAAAACAAATAAAAAAGAAGGTTTTGAATGGGCTAAAAACTGGTTGAAAAATAGGAAAGAGAAAAAGAATTTAAAATTTGAATTATCTCAAGTAGAATTACATTCTTTATTTTGCCCCACCCGTCATTATTATGATTTTTTTGGCGGTTACACAAATATTTGTGAAGAAATTGGATTTTCTATTCGATTTCCATTACAGGAGATAAAAATAAATAATTTCCCTGATAATGCATATATTATTGAGGATACAAGAGAAAAATTACCACTTACCCTCCATGTGGAAACTAAATCTCAAAAACTAAATTGTGGGGATTACAGTTTGGATAAAGACCATGACAATGGGATATATATAGAACGTAAATCCATGCAAGATTTCATTAATACGTTATCCGATAGAAAAATTGACTTAAAATCAGGGCAAGATTCTAATTTAGCTAGATTTTCTAGGGAGCTAGAAAGAGCTAAAGAAACGGGCGGCTATATCATAATGCTTGTCGAAGAATGTATTGAGAATGTCCAAAATTTCGATAAACTTAGTAAATATAAAAAAACAAAAGTTTCCCCGGCCCACATTTTTAAAAATCTAAGAGATTTACTTACGGAATATCCCGAAAATTTTCAAGTCCTATTTTTAAAAGATAGGGAAGAAATGTCTAAAGCTATTATCACTCTATTATCTCTGGATGATCAAGTCAAACATATTGACTTACAATGGGCGTATGAAAAGGGAATTTTAAAACTTTAATTATGAGTTGGAATCAAGGAAATAACCCAAGTTCTTTTGAAGATGTAAACGGTGAAATGCTCGCATTACAAGGCGATTTGACCGATGAACAAGCGCAGGCTACTTTAGGAAAATTTCTTTTTCATAATCCCGGTTTATTATTAAGCCTATTCTGTGATATAGAAATTTACGCATTTCAGGAAATTATGTTAAGAGGTTGGTTATGGAATGATTATAATCTAGCCGTCTTATGCCGTGGCGCTTCTAAAAGCTATTCTTGTGCAATCATTTGTATTTTATGGGCGTTAATGAACCCTAATACAAGAATAATCATTTTATCATTCTCATTTAGAAGTTCAAGAAGCATATTGGAGCAAATTGAAAAATTTGTTACAAGTAAAAATGCTCCAATTTTAAAAAATTGTTTCCCCGACAAATTGTCTAAAAAAACCGATGAATGGGTATGGAAACTACCTAATGGAGCTACAATCAAATGTCTCCCTTTAGGCGACGGTTCAAATCTTCGTGGTCAACGCGCTGATTTTCTCTGTATTGATGAACGTAACTTTATTAGTGAACAAGTCATTAAAGAGGTTATTTTACCTTTCTTAGCCTCAAATTCAAATGTTAAAGAATATTTGAAAACCAAAGAAATCGAAGACGAGAAAATTAAACGCGGCGAAATCAAAGAAGAGGACCGTACTATATTAAAAGAAAGCGTTAAAGTTCTTCATTTAAGTTCTGCGGGTTATAAATTCGAAGACATGTATAAGCAATATGAAGATTGGATTAATAAAATTAACGATGAGAAAAGAAACGATGGAATTTCTTATTTCGTTGCTAGAGTAGGATGGGAAGCGCTTCCATCAAACCTTCTTAACGAAAAGAACGTTAAAGAAGCTAAGGACACAATGTCAGAAGTTCTTTTTAATAAAGAATATGGGGCGATTTTTGCATCTGACTCAGGCGGTTATTTTAAAATCTCTAAAATGCATGAGTGCACAGTTAAAGATGGAGATTCTCCTACTCTTGAACTATATGGAGATAAAAAATCAGAATATGTTGTAGCTATTGACGTTGCTTTATCAGGAGCGGAAGACGCGGATTATTTCGCTATTGTAGTTTCTAAAATAATAAAAAGAGAAGATGGAAAGAAAATACCTCTTATTATTCACTCATACGCTGTCGCAGGCGGTGATTTAAAAGAACATATTCTTTATTTTTATTATATTCTGAAAAATTTCAACGTAGTTTATATAGCAATTGATGCTTCTCAAGGTGACAATGTTGAATTTTTAAATTCCGCCGTGCAATCAAAACTCTTTCAAGACGCTCATATTCATTTAGAAGATATAGATTGTGATTTCAAAAAAGATAACTTTAACGATCACCCAGCGGAAATTAAAAAATCTTATAGTTTGACAACTGGTAAAATCGTACAAAAACAACCGTTCCTATCCCCATGGCAAAGAGCGGCTAATGAATATTTACAAGCGGCTTTCGATCACAAATGGGTACTTTTTGGAAGTAAAATTTGTGGTAGTCCGGAAGCTACTCGGAAATACATGAATATGGATATTTCTATTTTAAAAGGACATAAATTTTTCGAAGATATGTCCGCTTTAGATTGCATGGAACAGCAAGATGCATGGATTAATATGACTAAGACGGAATGCGCTTTAATTGAGGTTAGTACAACAGAACTCGGAACAATGCAATGGAGATTGCCAAGAAGTTTAAGACAAACTACCGGCCCAAATCGCGTCCGTAAAGACCTTTATTCCGCTCTATTATTAAATGTTTGGGCCTCTAAATTGTTTATCGAATCGCAGGGGGTAGAAATTCAAACGGGTCCGCAAGATTTTCCTTATTTTGGATTTTAGTTTAAAGTGACTTTTTTCTACTTTTGAGAAAAATTCCCTAGAATTTCGTGTAAAACTTAGAAGTAATAAAAGTCACTTATGGCGCGCTCATATCAAAAAAGAAATTTAGAGTATTGGGAAAACAGGCGGAATATTCAACCGCAACAAACAATAGCTAATAATACCCCAGTTAATCCCACTCCGGTTCCCGTGCCCTTCCCTGATATAAACTATGGGACTACGGAAATTTCTTATGCAGATGCGCCCGGAATGCCGGGTCTGCCCTCTACCAGCGCTAATACAAGAGGGCGACAAGTTTATAATTTCGGAGGAGGCGAAGAAGCTTTTCAAAATATTCGCTCTATGCGACTTCCATGGGACCCGGCTAGCAATGGGGTTTACATGTCTTCGAAATCAGCAATTAATTTGTGCGCCAGAGCATGTACTGGAATCCCTGTGGCACGTAATGCCGTTGAAATTGCTACTGAATTTAGTAATCAGCCTTTGTATGTAAAATGTAAGAATAAAACGGTACAACGTTTTTTTTCAGAATGGCTTAATGCTATTCAGATTAATAAATTAAAATCCGAATCCTTTCGTGAGTACTATAGATCAGGGAACGTTTTCTTCCAAAGGTTTGACGGGAAATTTGGTCCTAAAGATTATGTAGGAATGAAATCTATTTTTGGCACTAAAAGCGATACATTGCCAATAAGATACGTACTTTTAAATCCAGAAAATATTTTCGTCCAAAGCGGTTTAACCTTCCCTCACGTTTACGTTAGATTACTTTCCACGTTCGAAATTGAACGTTTAAAAAAACCTATCACCAAACAAGACAAACAGGTTTTTGACCAATTACCCGCTTTCATAAAAAAGCAAATTGAAATGGCGAATAATTTTCCATTAGGTTTATATGTTCCCATTGATCCGGACCGGCTCCGATTCTTTTTCTACAAAAAACAAAGCTATGAACCGTTAGCCACTCCTATGCTTTGGCCAATTCTCCCATTGTTGGAATGGAAATTAGTATTGCAAAAAATGGATAAAGATTTAGCAAAAACAGTTGAGCAGGCTATTTTGCTTTTGACAACGGGGGAATCTGCAAATGAATGGAACGGTGGTAATGGTGTTAATCAAAATAATATAGCAAGACTTCAAGCCTTGATGATGAATCAAAGCATTTCAAGGGTTCTTGTAGGTGATCATACTTTAAAAGGCCAATGGTTAATTCCAGATTTAAAAGGTTTGGGACCCGACAAATATCAAGTTGTAAATGAAGATATTCGCGAAGGATTACAATCTCTTTTAACCGGCGATGATAAATTCGCTAATGCGCAAACTAGAGCTAAAATTTTCATTCAAAGATTAGAGGAAGGACAAAAATGCTTCCTAGAAGATTTCCTGCTTCCGGAAATAATTTCCATTTGTGACAAAATGGGTTTTAGAGATATTCCGGAAATTGGTTTTCAAAAAATTGATTTACAAGATGAAAGTGTTTTTGCTCGTGTTTACGCTCAATTAGCAAGTCTTGGACTTCTTACAGACGAGGGATTAACTACCGCTCTGAACAGCGGAATTCTTCCGAACCCGGATGAATCTGTAGAACAGCAACGTAGATTCAAAGAATTAAGAGACGAAGGTTTATTCCAACCATTAATGTCTAAACAAGGCCCCCAATCGGGCGGTAGACCGGATGGAACTACGGGAATCCCACAATCTACAAAGAATATTTCGCCACAAGGGACTTCAAAAGGCGGTATTTCTTTAAGTAGAGTATTTGACTTAATTAATAAAAGCGCAGAATTAGAAAATAAGGTTGTCAAAAAATTAAAAACCAAATTTTCGATTTCTTCCAATTTAAATGATGAACAATACGCCATTGCGAAAACATTAACCGAAATTATTGTAGCGCAATTTCAACCCGACGAATGGGATAAAAAAATTAGCTTCGCTATTAAAAAGCCCTTTATGCTTTCAGATGACGTAAGCGAGCAAATTGAAGATATAAAACGAAATTATAATGTAAGTAGTTGGGACGCTGCATTATTAAGACATTGTATAATAAAATGATAAATTTTCATCCCCCTTACCCCGGTAATCTTAGATTTACTCAAACAACAAGTAAGACAGTTGCGAATACTGTTGTTGAAACCTCTCTTTTTGACGGAGGTGTAGGTACACAAATTATCCCGCCCGTTAAAACGGGAGATATTCTCAATATATATATTTCCGGTTATATTTCAACGGCTAGTAACAATCAAATTTCTACTTTAGCGGTTAAAATTGGAAATACTGTCATTTGTTCTTTGGGAGGAACGCTTCCTAGTACATTATCTAATACTTATTTTGAAATTACAGTCCTAATTACTTTTAGGGCGACAGGGGTTAACGGAATTGTTATCGGACAAGGAAAAAGTTTAATTGCGATCACGCAAGGAGTATCAAGTGTTCAAATAGCCCCACTTCAAGATTTTGGTAACGTAAATATTGATTTAACATCTAACAATCTTTTAGATGTAACGTACAAATGGAATACCGCTTTAACTGGGAATTCTATAACCGCAACTAATGCGATTATAAAATGGAATTAATTTAAAATAATGCTAACTCAGGCTAATACGCAAACGTTAATTTCTTTTCACCTTTGGTTAGATAACTATATATCTAACAAGGGACAGGGATATATCACAACGACAAGTCAATTTATTTACCAAAATGATCCTGCTTTACCTAATTACGTTTCTTATGTAGCTCCTTTCCGTTCTTTTGTTTGTGATTCCGGAGTCAGCGGCGCAACAATAATGAATTCAGTTAGTGGCGCTTTTGGAGTTTTAAACCGTGGTGACTCCGGAATGATGATTGATTATCAAAACGGAAGAATTTTACTTCCTTCTAGCTTAGGAACAAATTTAAATATAACAGGCACCTACTCTTTCAAAGAAATAAATATTTACAAAGCTAATGAAACCCAAGAAAAATTAGTTTTTTCTAATAAATATTATTTAAACCCAAGATTTGATAACGCTCCTATAACTGGAGTACCGCCATTGACATGGAATCCGAAAATCAATTCCTATGATATGGTAACGCCATGTGTTTTCGTCGGTTTAAGCCAAACGGAAAATAAAAATTGGGCGTTAGGCGGTCTTTATAATACAAACTACAATTTTGAATTAAGTATTATGGCTGAAACTTATAGCCAATTAGAAGGAACTTTATCTTTATTAGCAGACTCTTATCAAAAATGGATACCTATGTTATCACCCGCTGACTGGCCTTTGAATTTTTACGGTGATTTTAAAAATAATTCTGGATATAATTATCAAAATTTATCAACCCAAAAAGGCGATCCATCTAATTTATATTTTGTTTCTTCGGCGAAGGTTAGTAAAGTTGGGGATATAGC
>JAEHJW020004636.1_pt1 | contig 33595 bp, 36 predicted proteins | sample 9271431 | NCBI WGS metagenome assembly JAEHJW02 | reverse complement strand
AAGCTTCACCGCGACGACGGGCCGGCATTGATTAGACCAGACGGCACGCAAGTCTGGTACCAACACGGTAAACTACATAGAGATGATGGCCCCGCCGCGATCGATGTGGACGGCACGCAGTCCTGGTGGCAACATGGTAAGCGACACCGCAATAATGGCCCGGCCATGACTTGGGCGAGCGGCGAACAACAATGGTATCAACATGGTGAGCAACATCGTGATGATGGCCCGGCCTGGGTATTGCCCGACGGTACTCAGATCTGGTGCCAGCATGACCAGTGGCATCGGGACGATGGACCTGCCGTTGTCACGGCTATCGGTTACCAAGGATGGCACCAATATGGCAAGAGGCACCGAGATGATGGCCCAGCCCGGGTTTGGCTAGATGGTACGCAAGAATGGTGGTGGCGTGGCAAGCAGGTCACCGAGGAGGAGCACGCCAGACTACGGGAGCAATCCGAGAGTATCTGATCTTATCCTTACGGTGCTCTCTTTATGGCAACGATCAAAATAACCTATTCCGTGTTCCTGAAAATAGATATTTTTGTTGATTTCCCGTTGTGTGGCATTATTGCAAAAGCAGCCATGGAACGTAGAAAATAATGACGAGGATTTGTAATTTTCCGATATCCAAGACAAAGCGTTGTAAGCAGCCGATAGCGGATGGTGAACCAAACTGCGGACGGCACAGGATCGACCTATCGGCAGATCAACTCGGGAAGAACCCCACAGTGTACCGTAAAGGCGACGAGCTGCACGTCTGGATGAGCGAGCCGGACGGGCCATATTGCTTGATCCATAACGACCCAGCCTATCAAACTCTGTATCAGCTGGCTGGAGAGAAACCGCCATGCTGTCTGAACAAGATGGTGACATACAAAGACCAACATGGCCAGCTGCACCGTGACGATGGGCCCGCTGTGATTAACACAAACGGTACGCAGGAGTGGTGTCAGCATGGCCAGTTGCACCGTAACGATGGGCCCGCTGTGATTCGTGCAGACGGTATGCAAAAATGGTATCAGAATGGTAAACGACATCGCGAAGATGGCCCGGCCGAGATCAGACCAGATGGCACGCAAATCTGGTACTGGCGCGACAAGCGACACCGAGACGATGGGCCAGCATTGATTACACCAAATGGTACGCAAATCTGGTATAAACGTGACAAACCACATCGGGACGACGGGCCGGCGGTCATCAGGGCGGACGGTTCCCAGGAGTGGTACCAGCGCCATGAGCTGCACCGAGACGATGGGCCAGCCTGGATTGGGCCAGATGGCACACAAAAGTGGTATCAACATGGTCAGCTACACCGCGATGATGGTCCGGCCGTTATTGGGTCAAATGGCACGAATTTCTGGTATTGGCATGGCATACGAGTCACTGAAAAGGAGCACACCGGGCTGCGCAAACAATTTGGTGTCATCTGATGGTCGCAGCGACCACGTACACGCCTCCCGTGCGGCTACGAGCATCGGCACGGAACAATGATTAATATGACACGCATTTGCAATTTCCCGACGAATCGGGCAACTCGGTGCAAGCACCCGGTGGCCGATGATCGTCCAAACTGTGGCAGACACCAGACTAACCTGTCGGCGGATCAGCTTGGAGACTCTCTGACGGTTTACCGGCAGGGCGGCGCATTGCACGTGTGGGACGGCGACCCGGATGGTCGTTATTGTCTGATCCATAATGACCCATCTTACCTGGTCTTGTGTCAGTTAGCTGGAGAGAAGCCACCGCCCTGCCTGAAACATGGAGTGCATTGGTATGATGAACACGGTGAACATCACAGGGATGACGGTCCGGCTATAATATATGCTGACGGTGCTCGGGCATGGTATCAACACGGCGAACTGCATCGTGACGGCGGACCGGCGTGGGTCGATGCGAACGGTATGCAAGTCTGGGCCCAGCACGGCAAGCGCCATCGCGATGATGGACCAGCAGTGATTCGCGCAGATGGCACACGGGAGTGGTATCAACATGACAAGCTACATCGCGATGATGGGCCGGCCGTAATTAAAGCGGATGGCACTAAAGAATACTGGCGGCACGGCAAGGAAATCACCGAAGAGGAATATACCAGGCTGCGGAAACAGTCCAAAAACATCTGACCCCACCACTATGGCGCCCATTGATCTTCTGCTACGGCGCACTATTATAAAAATAACCATGGAACACAGAAGGCGATGGCAAGGATTTGCAATTTCCCAATATCCCAGGACAAGCGCTGCAAGCACCCCATAACTGACGGCAGGCCGAACTGCGGCAGGCACCACTGTGAGGTGTCGGCGCGGCAGCTTGGACAAAGTCCGGTCGTGTACCGGAAGAACGATGAATTGCACGTCTGGGCCGGCGATCCAGATGGTCTGTATTGTCTTATTCATAATGACCCGGCCTATCAAGTTTTATGCCAGTTGACCGGGGAGGTACCGCCATGCTGTCTGCGGGAAAGCATAAGCTGGAAAGATGAGGGGGGTCGGCCTCATCGAGACGACGGTCCGGCCATAATCGAGGCGGATGGCACGCGAAAGTGGTATCAGCACGGCAAACTGCACCGAGATGGCGAGCCTGCCGTAATTCGTGCAAACGGCGTATCGGAGTGGCGACAGTACGGCGAGCTGCACCGTGACGGCGGACCGGCCATGACTGGGCCAGACGGCATGCAAGTCTGGTATCAAAATGGCAAGAGACACCGGGAAGACGGACCCGCCGATGTTTGGGCGGATGGTACACAAGAGTGGTATTGGCATGGCAAAGAAGTTACAGAGACGAAGCACGCCAGGCTACGCGAGCAATCAGAGAATACCTAATGTTATTTTTGCGGTGTTTCTTTTATAATAACAATTAAAATAATACTTTCCGTGTTCCTGAGAATGTGTATTTTTGTTGATCTCCCGTTGCGTGGCATTATTATAAAAGCAACCATGGAACATAGGAGATAATGGCGAAGATTTGTAATTTCCCGATATCTAAAACCGAACGTTGCAAGCAGCCCGTAGCCGATGGCAGACCAAACTGCGGACGGCACAGATGTGAGGTATCAGCGCAACAAGTTGGACAGGACCCGATAGTGTACCAGAAGGACAATGAACTGCATGTTTGGGCGGGGAAGCCAAATGATGCCTATTGCCTGATTCATAATGACCCGGCCTATCAGGTCCTATGTCAAGTATCCGGAGAGAAACCGCCATGTTGTCTAAAGAAAGAAGTAGAATATAAGGACGAGAACGGCAAACTGCATCGCGACGACGGACCGGCCCTGATTGAGCCCGATGGTTCACGAAGCTGGTGGCAACATGGCAAGCGGCACAGAGACGATGGCCCGGCTTGGATTTGGTCGGATGGCGAGCAACAGTGGTATTGGAATGGATTAATACATCGCGAGGGTGGGCCAGCCAGAATTGAAGCAGATGGTACACAAACTTGGTACCAATACGGCGTTCCGCATCGCGACGACGGTCCAGCTGTTATTGAGGCGGACGGCACGCAAGTCTGGTGGCAAAATGGCCAGCTGCACCGGGAGGATGGCCCCGCCTGGATTTGGCCAGATGGTACGCAAGAGTGGTGGCAGCGCAACGAGCTACACCGCGATGACGGACCAGCCCGGACCTGTCCCGATGGTACACAAGAATGGTGGCAGCATGACGAATTGCACCGCGAGGATGGACCGGCCGTAATAAAGGCCGATGGTACACAGGAATGGCACTGGCATGGTGAGCAGGTCACTGAGCGGGAGCACGCCGAATTACGCAAGCAATCTAGCGGCATCTGATCTTATCTTTACGGCGTTTTCTTTATAATAACGATTGAAATAATATTTTCCGCGTTCCTCGAAATGGGTATTTCTGTTGATCTCCCGTTGATGCGTGCTATTATAAAAGAAACCATGGAACACAGAAAACAATGACGAAGATTTGTAATTTTCCGATATCCAAGAAAAAGCGCTGTACACAGCCTGTGGCCGATGGTAAACCAAACTGCGGAAGACATCACTGTGAGATATCGGCAGACCAGCTCGAGCAGAATCCGACCATATACAAAAAGGGCGATGAATTGCATGTCTGGGCGGGCGAGCCAGATAGCCCATATTGTCTGATTCATAACGACCCGGCCTATCAGGCGCCGCGCTCGATGACGGCCGGGACGCCGTCGTGCTGCTTGCGAAACGACGTAGAGCGGAGAGACGACCATGACCAGTTGCACCGCGAGGATGGCCCGGCCTTAATCAGCACAGATGGAACACAGCAATGGTACTGGCATGGCTGGCTGCACCGCGACGATGGACCAGCCGTTATTGAACCAGATGGCACACAAAAATGGTATCAGGGTGGTGAGCTACACCGAAACGATGGGCCGGCTGTTATAGAGGCGGACGGCACACAGAAGTGGTATCAGAATGGTGAGCTGCACCGAAACCATTTTCCATTTGTTAAAGATGATCCGGTGATAATCGAGCCGGATGGCACGCAACAGTGGTATCAACACGGCAAGCTACACCGAAACGATGGACCAGCTGTTATTGAACCAGATGGCACACAGTGGTGGTTCCAGCATGGCCTGCTGCACCGCGACGACGGACCAGCCGCAGTTTACCCAGATGGCACAGAGGAGTGGTACTGGGACGACAAGGAGGTCACCGCAGAAGAGCATGCCAAGCTGCGTGAGCAATTCGCCGGGGACCGCCGGCGTCGCCAACACGACGAATTGCCCCAAATTCCGGTGGAGATAATCCGGGGATACAGAGAGCTATGACACGCATTTGTAATTTCCCGACATCCAAAAAAGAGCGATGTAAACAACCAATAGCCGATGACAAACCAAATTGCGGCAGACACAGGATTGATTTATCGGCAGATCAGCTCGGGCAAGATGCAACCATTTATGAGAAAGACGACGAGCTGCACGTCTGGGCAGGCAATCCGGATGGTCTGTATTGCTTGATCCACAATGATCCAGCCAATCAAGTATTGTATCAGCTGGCCGGAGAGAAACCGCCATGCTGCTTGCAGAGCAGTATTGCCTGGAGAGACGATCATGGTAAGTACCATCGAGAAGACGGGCCAGCCCGAATCGATCTTAATGGCACTCAATACTGGTACTGGCATGGCTGGCTGCACCGCGAAGATGGTCCAGCCGAGATTGAGCTAAATGGCACACAGAAATGGTATCGGAATGGCAAGCAGCACCGCGACGATGGTCCGGCCGAGATCGAGCCAGATGGCACACAGAGGTGGTACCAGAATGACAAGCGGCACCGCGACGATGGCCCAGCTGCGATTGGGCCAGATGGCACGCAAGCTTGGTACCAAAATGACGAGTGTCACCGTGAAGATGGACCAGCCCTGATTCGCGCGGATGGCACTCAATACTGGTATTGGCATGGCAAACAAGTCCCCAAGGAGGAGCACGATAGACTACGGGAGCAGTCCAGGGGCGCCTGATCTTATCTGCATGGCGCTTCCCGTATAGCAATGATTAAAATAGCCTATTTCGTGTTCCCGAAAATGGTTATTCTTGCTGATCTCTCGCCGTGTGGCACTGCTATAAAAGCAACTGTGGAACGCAAAAAGCTATGACACGCATTTGTAATTTCCCGACATCCAAAAAAGAGCGATGTAAACAACCAATAGCCGATGACAAACCAAATTGCGGCAGACACAGGATTGATTTGTCGGCAGATCAACTTGGACAAGATGCGACGATATATGAGAAAGACGACGAGTTGCACGTCTGGACAGGTGATCCGGATGGCCTGTATTGTCTGATCCACAATGACCCAGCCAATCAAGTGCTGTATCAATTGGCCGGAGAAACACCGCCATGCTGCTTAAAAGATGACATAAGACATGAGGACAGACGTGGCGAGCTACACCGCGACGATGGCCCGGCTATAATCTACGCGGATGGTACACAGCTTTGGTACCGGAACGGCAAGCAGCACCGCGATGGTGGTCCAGCCGCGATTGGGCCAGATGGCACGCAAGCCTGGTACCAAAATGACAAATGTCACCGTGAAGATGGACCAGCCCTGATTCGCGCGGATGGTATACAACACTGGTATTGGCATGGCAAACAAGTCCCCAAGGAGGAGCACGATAGACTACGCAAGCAGTCTGAGGACACCTGACCTTGGTACCATGGCGCTCATTGGCATTATTATAGAAATGATCATGGAACACACGTAACAATGACAAAGATTTGTAATTTCCCGATAGCTCGGGGCAAGCGTTGCACGCAGCCCATGGCTGATAACCGTCCGAACTGTGGCAGGCATCATTGCGAGGTATCGGAGCAACAGCTTGGGCAGCGCCCCGTTGTGTACGAAAAGGACGGCGAGCTTCACGTCTGGCCGGGGAAACCCGATGGCGTTTACTGTTTAGTCCACAGTGATTCATCTTACCAGACATTGTACAGGCTGGCCAGAGAGACACCACCGTGTTGTTTAGATAGAATAGTAGAGTGGAGGGATGAAGATGGTAGGCTGCACCGGGATGATGGCCCGGCCTGGATTCTCCCAGATGGCACGCAGTCTTGGTATCAGCATGGCGAGTGGCACCGAGATGATGGGCCGGCTATAATCCGCGCCAATGATACGCAAGAGTGGTACCAACACGGTAGGCTACATAGGGACGATGGGCCAGCTCGGGTAAGGCCAGATGGCAGTATGTTCTGGTATTACCATGGCGAGAGACATCGAGGTGACGGGCCAGCCCGAGTTTGGTCAGATGGTACACAAGAATGGTTTTGGCACGGTGAGGAGGTCACCAAGGAAGAGCATGAGAGGCTATGCGAACAATTTGGGGGCGTCTGATCTCATCTTTGCGGCGTTTCTTTTATAATGATGATTCAAATAACCTATTCCGTGTTCCTCAAAATGGGTATTTTCATTGATCTCCCGTTGTGGCGCACTATTACAAAAGCAACCGCGGAACATAAGAGATTATGACAAGGATTTGCAATTTTCCAATATCCAAAAATAAGCGTTGCACGCAGCCGATATCCGATAATAAGCCAAACTGTGGTAGGCACTCGACTGAACTATCTGCAGATCAATTAGGACAGAGCCCAGTCGTATACAAGAAGGACAACGAACTACATGTCTGGACAAAGGAGCCAGATGGTTTATATTGCCTGATCCATCGTGATTCAACTTACCAGGTCCTGTGCCAGCTGGCCGGAGAAACACCGCCGTATTGCCTTGATAGAGTGGTGGGACACAGGGACGATGATGGTCAGCTACACCGAGATGATGGGCCCGCCATAATTCGCCCGGATGGCGCGCAGTTCTGGTATCAACACGGCAAGCATCACCGTGATGATGGCCCGGCCGTGATTGAGCATAATGGCACACAGTATTGGTGGCAGCATGGCAAGCTGCACCGGGAAGACGGCCCAGCCTATATTGCTACCGATGGTACCCAACAATGGTATCAGCATGGCGAGTATCACCGGGATGACGGGCCAGCTGTGGTTGAGCCCGACGGTACGCAACAATGGTATCAGCGTGGCGAGTTGCACCGAGATGATGGCCCAGCCTGGACCTGGTCGGATGGTTCACAGTACTGGTATCGACACGGTAATCTTCACCGTGACGACGGACCAGCTGTAATCGAGGCGGATGGTACGCAGGAGTGGTATCTGCACGATCAGCTACACCGAGAGGATGGACCAGCCGTGATTGAGGCGGACGGCACGCAAGAGTGGTACTGGTATGACGAGAAAGTTACCAAGGAGGAGCACGCCAGACTACTCGCAGGGGGAACGTGAACAGCAATGACTAGGATTTGTAATTTTCCGATAGCCCAAGACGATCGCTGCAGGCAACCTATAGCCGACGACAAGCCCAACTGCGGCAGGCATAGGACCAATTTGGCCGCAGACCAGCTCGGACAAAGCCCAACCGTATATCGGAAGGACGACGAGTTGCACGTTTGGATTGGCGATCCGGATGGCCTGTATTGTCTGATTCACAACGACCCAGTCTATCAGGTGTTATGTCAGCTGGCCGGGGAAGCGCCACCATGTTGCCTGCAGGAGGGTATTAGTTGGAGGGACGAAGACGGCAAGTTGCACCGCGATGACGGACCGGCTAAGATATTCGCAAATGGTACGCAGGTCTGGTATCTACATGGCGAGTGTCACCGAGATGATGAACCGGCCTGGGTGCAGCCAGACGGCAGACAGCTCTGGTATCAGCACAATAAGTTACACCGGGATGATGGTCCGGCCATAATCCACGCAAATGGCGCAAAGTCTTGGTATCAAAACGGCGAGATGCACAGAGAGGGCGGTCCGTCTGAAATCTTGCCGGATGGTGCAGAGGCTTGGTATTGGCACGGCAAGCTGCACCGCGACGACGGGCCAGCCATGATTGGGTCAGACGGAGAACAGCGGTGGTACCAACATGGCCGGTTGCACCGCGATGACGGCCCAGCCGTGACCTGGTCGGATGGTTCACTGATTTGGTACCAGCATGGTGACCTACATCGCGATGATGGTCCGGCAGCGATTTGGCCAGATGGCTCCCAGCAATGGTATTGGCATGGCGAAGAGGTCACCGAGAGGAAGTATGACAAATTGCGGGCACAGTCTCGGGGTATCTGATCACGTCTTCGTGGCGTTTTTCTTATAGCAACGATCAAAATAATATTTTCCGTGTTCCTGAAAATGGTTATTTTCGTTGATCTCCCGTTGTGATGCGCTACTATAGAAATGACCATGGAACACAGCGAGTAATGACGAGGATTTGTAACTTCCCAATATCTAATAGTAAGCGCTGTACGCAACCGATAATCGGCGACAAGCCAAATTGCGGTAGGCATCATTGTGAAATATCGGCAGACCAACTCGGGCAAAGCCCGACCATATACCAGAAGGGCCACCAACTGCATGTCTGGGCTGGGGAGCCGAGTGATTTTTATTGTCTGATTCATAGCGATCCGGCCTATCAGGTGTTATACCAACTGGCCGGAGAGGTATTGCCATGTTGCCTGAACAAGACCATAGAGTACAAGGATGAGGATGGCCAGCTACATCGGGACGATGGCCCAGCCCTAATTATGCCCGATGGCATGCAAGTCTGGTATAATCATGGTGAGCGGCATCGGGATGACGGCCCAGCCGCGATTGGGCCAGATGGTGAGCAGCTTTGGTATCAGCATAACAAGCGGCACCGAGAGGATGGCCCAGCCCGGACCTGGCCGAATGGCATGCATTGGTGGTACTGGCGGGGCAAGAGGGTCACCAGGCGCAAGCATGCCGAACTGGTAAGGCTGTTCGCGAAGTTTGGGCACCAGTCTGCACCACAATAAGCGTGATTATGGAACATATAAAATGATGAATGAACGAGAACACAACAGCGAGGAGCAGAAGAGCAATGACTAGGATCTGTAATTTCCCAATGGCTCAGGGCAAGCGCTGTACGCAATTGGTAGCCGATGGCAGGCCAAATTGCGGCAGGCATAAGGTCCAGGCTTTGGCAAACTTGCTTGGTGTGTCGCCGACCGCGTACGGGGAGTATATGACTGAGCCACAAGCACCAATAGACGCAAAAAGCCGAGTCATGCCCCAGTCTTCTGTGCAACCCGCTGCTAGTGAAGACGAGCGTAAATCGAGGCCAAGGCAACTACTAGAGTACCCGATGAATCACAAGTATAAGACTGCCAGAGTCACCTGGCATATCCTACGAGATGGCTTAAGCTGGGAAGAGGTACTGCCGATGCTTATTGCAAAGGCATCGCTTATGCTTATCAGGAAGTTGCGCACACGTAGCGCCGCAACCAATTCATGATTTTATTGGTTGGTTGCTGAGCCCCACGGCCAACCGCCGGACTCCCGGATGCGTAAGATCATGTGCGTATATATCGCCAAGTCCAACAGCGTGTCTTCGCTTGGGCGCTTGCCCTGCCCATAGGCGCTGAACCCCCTGGCTATCTTACCCAAAGCGTAGAACAGCGTGCCCATCTCTGCGCACTCTTGGTCCGATACGTGGCGTTGCTTCTCTGTGGCGTTGCGAACGGCCAGCAATCCGCGCCCTATCAATAACAAGTCCTCGGAGCCGTATTCCGTTGCCCTTGGCAACATGGTCCCGATCTCTGTGACTGCTTGCTCTGCCCACCAAGTACACAGGTCGGCCACCTTGGGGTTCTCCAAATAGCGCTCAAAGGCGGCCAGACGCTGCGTCACTGCCGCTCCGATGCGCTCTGCCTGGCTGAGCGGCTTTGCGTCCGCAGCGGGCTTGACGGGCTTGACGGGCTTCGTTGGCTTAGCGGGCTTAGCGGGCTTGACGGACTTAGCGGGTACAGCGGCGGGCTGGCTTTGAGTCGTAACGGGTTTGGTTGGTTGATTGTTTGAATCTGTCATGCGCACATTATAATATACACATGGATATAGACCAAACAGACAGCTCGTTGATTTATCTGGCAAGACCAATCGATTTTGCTGGTGCACACGATCTGGGCCGCATCGTGGAGGCCGTCAGCGGCGCACTAGTCACACGTGGGTACATAGTATACGACCCAGGTGCCGGTGCCTTTAATGTCCCGCAAGACGTAGCCACCGGCGGGACGGGTGTACGCAAGGTCAACGAGTACGTGCAGAGCATATCGTGCGCCACCGTGGCCTTATTGTTCTCTGACATACATAGCGTCGGGGTACCCATGGAGATTCACGCAGCGCACAGTGCACAGCGGCCTCTCGTCATCTTGGGCGATATGGCGGCGTCGTCATGGTCGTTGCGCGGCGTCGGTCACCACGTATCGCTACGCCTGGACGCCAGCGACGCGCAAGTCGATGAAAGTGTACGCAGCGTCGTGGAGTTCATGGATCGTCACGTAAGCCGCGGCGAACCACAATCATATTAATGGCTAACGATTAGTGCACTACCGCTATGGCTTGATGCACTGCTCTCGGGGGACCCGCTTGCCATGCTGGTACCACTCCTGTTCGCCGTCCTCGTATATTGCAGCTGGTCCATTATCGCGATGCAACTTGCCATCTTGATACCAAAGCTGTGTACCATCAGGCTCAACCACAGCTGGACCGTCATCCCGGTGATACTCACCATGCTGAACCCAGATTTGGGTGCCATTTGGCTCGATCCACGCCGGACCGTCGTCGCGGTGTAATTTGCCATCTTTATCTTTCCACTCTATTATTTTATTCAGGCAACGTGGTGGTGTCTCTCCAGCCAATTGGCACAAGACGTGATAGGCAGACTCACTATGAATCAGACAATACAGGCTATCTGGCTCGCCCGCCCAGGCGTGCAGTTCGCCGCCCATCTCATACACGGTCGGCTTTTGTCCAAGCTGGCTCGCCGACAAGTTGGTCGAGTGCCTGCCACAATTTGGCCTGCCGTCGGCTACTGGCTGTGTGCAGCGCCTTTTCGGGGATATCGGAAAGTTACAAATCCCCGCCATCGCCTTCTGTGTTCCAGAATATTTGCGCAATCTGGTGTGCTCCTCCTCAGTGACCTCCTCATCATGCCAGTACCATTCTTGGACGCCACCGCACCAAACTACGGCTGGACCATCTTCGCGATGCAGCTCACCATGTTGGTACCAAGACTGCGTGCCATTTGACCCGATAACGGCCGGGCCATCATCGCGGTGCTGCTTGCCGCGCTGATACCATTGTTGGGTGCCATCTGGCATAATCACGGCTGGGCCATCATCTCGGTGCCGCTTGCCATGCTGATACCAAGCTTGCGTACCATTAGGCATGATCGCAGCCGGGCCGTCGTCACGGTGCAGCCAGCCATGCCGGAACCACTTCTGTGTGCCATCGGGCTTTATTTGGGCAGGCCCATCCTCGCAATGCAGCTTGCCGTCTCCGTCTCTGCGCTCAACGTCTCTTCGCAAGCAAGACATCGGTGTCCGACCGGCCACCTGACACAGGGTTAAGTAAGACGAGTCACTGTGGATCAGGCAATAAAGACCGTTTGGTTGCCCCGCCCAGACATGCAGCTCGCCATTCTTCTGGTACACGGTGGGCCTCCAACCCAACTGTTGGGCTGATACCTCACAGTAATGTCTCCCGCAATTTGGTCTGTCGTCGGCTATCGGTTGTGTACAGCGCTTGCTTTTGGATATTGGAAAATTGCAAATCCTTGTCATTACCTTTACTCCTCTTAGTTATGTTCTCGCTTGCTTATTATTTTATGTGTTCCGTGGTTGCTTTTATAATAGCGCATCACAACGGAAGATCAACGAAAATACCCATTCTCAGGAACACGGAGCATGTTATTTTGGATCGTCATTATAGAAGAAACGCCGTAAAGATGAAGTCAGATGCCCTCGGATTATTCGCGTAGCTCGGCGTGCTCTCGCTCAGTGACCTCCTCACCGTGCCAGAACCACTCTTGCTTACCATGCACATCAATCACGGCCGGGCCATCTTCGCGGTGTCGTTTATCATGCCAGTACCAGACCTGCGTACCACTTGCACTAATTACGGCTGGTCCGTCGTCTCGGTGCCGCTCGCCGTGCTGATACCAAAGCTGCAAACCATCTGGCTGAGCCCAGGCTGGTCCATCCTCGCGATGCAGCTCGCCGCGCTGACACCACTCTTGCGTACCGTCGGGATGAACTCTGGCCGGACCACCATCGCGGTGTGATTGGTCATGCTGGTACCACTCCTGTGTACCGTCTACATGAATTATGGCGGGCCCATCCTCGCGGTGTCGCTTGCCATGTTGATACCAGAGCTGCGTGCCATCCGATTGAATCCAGGCAGGCCCATCCTCCCTGTGCCGCTCGCCGTGCCAGTACCAGGCTTGCGCGCCATTAGGACAAATCATGGCTGGGCCATCATCGCGGTGTAGCCAGCCATCATCATCCCTGTGCTCTATCACCCTGTCGAGACAACACGGCAGCTTCTCTCCGGCCAGTTGACACAATGTCTGGTAGGCTGGGTCGCCATGAATCAGGCAGTAGACATCATCTGGCTCCCCCGCCCAGACATGTAACGTGCTATCTTTTTGATATACAGTTGGGTTCTGCCCGAGCTGGTCTGCGGCCAAATTGGTCCTATGCCTGCCGCAGTTGGGCCTGTCATCGACTACGGGTTGCTTACAGCGCTTTGTCTGGGATATCGGGAAATTGCAAATCCTTGCCATCGCTTTCTATGTTCCGTGGTTGTTCTTATAATAATGCCACACAACGGGAGATCAACGAAAATACCCATCTCAGGGAACACGGAAAATATTATTTTGACCGCTGTAACCGTAAGAACACCCCAGAGATACCCAAACAGACCCTAGGCGGCATTCTCGTGTCCTCTCCGTGGCCTCTCCTGGCCCTTCCCTTGGCCTTTGCGGTATTTTGGCTATCTCGATACCCCCTAAGACAAGGAAAAGGCACCGGAACGGTCCTTATGTGTGTTCAGATCAACGAGAGATCAACGAGAATACCCATTTTGAGGAACAAGGAAAATATCATTTTGGCCGTTATCATAAAAAGAAACACCATAAGGACGAAATCAGATGCCCCCGGACTGTTTGCGTAGTCTGGCGTGTCCCTCCTCGGTGACCCGCTCACCATACCAGTACCAGTGCCGCGAACCATAAGGCCAAACCGCGGCTGGTCCGTCTTCACGATGCAGTTTGCCGTATCGACACCAAAATTGCGCGCCGTTAAGGAAGACGACTGCCGGCCCATTATCTCGGTGCCGTTCACCATGTTGCCACCATTCTTGCGTACCGTCGTGGTGAATCACGGCGGGGCCATCATCCCTGTGGAGCCTGCCATCTTCGTCCGTCCATTCTACCGACTTCCTCAGACAGCACGGCGACGCCTCGCCGATCAGTTGGTACAGCGCTTGTTGAGTCGGGCCGTTATGGACCATGCAATAAAGGCCATCTGGCTCACCCGCCCAAACGTGGATCTCGCCGTCCTTGGTGTATACGGTTGGGCTCTGTCCTACCTGGCTTGCGGACAATTCGGTCCTATGCCTGCCACAGTTTGGCTTGTTATCTGCCACGGGCTGTTTACAGCGCTCGGTTTCAGATATTGGGAAATTGCAAATCCTTGTCATTGCTGTCTGCGTCTCATGGGTGCTCTTGTAATAATATCACACAACGGGAGATCAACAAAAATAACCATTTCGAGGAGCACGGAAAATGTTATTTTGACTGGCACTATAAGAGAAACACCATAAAGACAAGATCAGATGCACGCTGATGCTATAACGGGCTAAATGACTCAGTGCGTATCGTCGTCAAGTAGCTGCGAGAGGCGCTGCAGTACGGTCCTCGCCGACTGCTTCCACTGCGGGTGATCATTGAACAATTTGGAGATGGGCTGCCGCAGGGCATCTTCCGATCGTTCCCATATCGCGTCGTTGCTAATTACCTGTAGAGAACGTTGCAGCAGAACGCCCGCCGACCGCTTCAGCCGCTCCGACGATCCGGCGTGACGAGGAGCGGGGTCATAATCGATCTCCTCTTCATTAAAGGGTTGCTTATCGCCGACAATCCGCGTGACATGTGAAACACTGGGCGATGATTCTGATGTATCATCGACGGGCACGTATACAGACGGTATAGGCTCATCTCGGACTGCATTATTACGCAACTCGGCGTGCTCCTCCTTGGTGACTTGCTTGCCATGCCAATACCATTCCTGCGTACCATTTGCGCGAACCACAGCAGGGCCATCGTCGCGGTGCCACTCGCCATGTTGATACCAGAATTGACCACCCATAGGCGTGATTATGGCAGGACCATCGTCCCGATGTATCTCGCCATGCTGCCACCACTCTTGCATACCATCTGGCCAAATGAGCGCCGGTCCATTATCACGGTGTCGCTCGCCATGCTGATACCAGATTTGCGTACCATCCGCATAAATTAAGGCAGGGCCATCATCACGATGATAATGGCCATCCTCATCCATATGCTCTATGCCATGCTGTAGACAATTCGGCGGATTCTCTCCTTCCGGCTTATACGGCATCTGGTAGGTCTGATCATTGTGGATTAGACAATAAATACTGTCTGGATCGCCCGCCCAGACATGCAATTCGCCACCTTTCTCGTATACAGTCGGATTCTGCCCGAGCTGGCTCGCCGACAAGTTGGTCGAGTGCCGCCCGCAGTTTGGTTTGTCATCGGCCACCGGTTGCGTACAGCGTTTGGTCTCAGTTATTGGGAAATTACAAATCCTTGTCATCAGTCTATGCTCCTTTTTGTCTCTTGTGTTGATGGTTCATTGCGTTCCATGGTCTTCTATATGGCGGTACGAGCCAAATCGTTATAATGCTTGCCGACACTTCGGGAGACGGGATGATCAAGCATTAATCAGTTGGCCTTGTAGTTCGGCGTGTTCTTGCTCAGAAACTCGCCTATCATGCCACCACCAACACTGAATGCCGCTTGCTCTTATTATGGCTGGCCCATCCTCACGGTGTAGCTCGCCATGCCGGTACCAAATTTGTGAACCGTCCGCTCTCATAACCGCCGGACCATCTTCGCGGTGCAACTTACCATCCACATACCAAACCAACGAACCATCAGGCCAAACCTCAGCTGGCCCGTCATCTCTGTGCCGCTCGCCATATCGATACCACTCTTGTTTACCATCGGGCCAAATCACAGCTGGGCCATCATCTCGATGCAACTCTCCATGCCTATACCAGCGCTGTTCACCATTCGGCCAGATCATTGCCGGGCCGTCGTCGCGGTGCAATTCGCCGTATCCGTCTCGCCGTACAGCCACATCGCGCAAGCAGTACAACGGCTTACCGCTACCCGATTGGTTCATCAACTGATAGGTCGGGTCACTATGAATCAAACAATATAAGCTATCCGGCTCGCCGGCCCAGACGTGCAACGTGCCGTCTTTCTCGTATGCGGTTGGCTGTTGTCCAAGCTGATCCGCGGACAATTCGGTCGAGTGCCGCCCGCAATTCGGTCTATCGTCGGCCATCGGTTGTGTACAGCGCTTGTCCCCTTCTATCGGGAAATTGCAAATCCTTGTCATTCTGGGCCTCCTTCTCTCGTCTACTTGTTATTTTAATGTTCCATGTGATTGCCCTATAACGGTGCAACATAGCGCCATATCGAACAGAGCGACATTATGGACTGGGTGGCGGAGTTGCCGATGCCCCTCGCTCATGGACGCGAACTGGTTTGTCTTTCACCTTGATGGCAAACGACTTCTTGCCATTGGGACCTCTAGCACTTATGTCATCTGCATGAAACAGAGAAGATTCGGGGTGTCGGGCGGCTATGTCTATAAGCCGTTCGTTGGTTCCCGCACCCCTGTTCACGGAAGGTCTTACATTGAACTTATGGACCACCTGTCCATTCATGTCCACTGCCACTACGCGCGCTGACGTGGGCATTCCACTCTTGTTGCGTTCAACCTGTACGGCGAGCCTATGTCCCATACCCGTCCACTTCTGCTGTTTCCGTTCTGCCTGGAACTGCTTGAGTTGCATCTCATCCATAGGGCCGCCATTTGCGTTGCCAGCTATAGGAATCCAAGCCTGGCCGTTGGCTTTTCTGTTTTCCCACTCGCTAAAGCCCTTCCTATTGAGCAATTTGTTCCGGCGATCCGCAGACTTGGCGCGTCCTGCTAGCCCGTACGCATAAGACCGGTTCTTGCGCGATTGGTGACGCTGTCTATACGAAAGCTTACTCGGGTTCCTGTGTAACAAGCCTTTTCTACCGATCGTCTCACCCGATTCAATACTATCGTCATATTTGTTTCTGGTTGTCTTGAATGGGTGACGTATTCTGCCCCTTGCTCTCATGGCACTATCACTAAGTCTTCGGCCTGCCATCTTGTTCCACAACGGCGTTTCGTCCGACGTGTCGCGACGATGCTTGCCTATTTGTTTGGCGTATGGATCTTTGCGACCACCGAGTATGTTAGTACCTGCCAGAGCCAGAGGAGCCGTGAGTGAGCTCTTCATCCCGGTTATTGGTCCCAAACCTACGTGCTTGGGGATCCTCTTCAATAGGAACATAACCAAAAGAGGCACTAAAGCATATCTGAAGGGGGCCATCCAATAAGTACCCGAGAAGGGGAGAATGGACACAAATTTCTGTGTTAAATCGAGCATCAACATGCCCACTGCCAACATGGCACTGAACAGGCTGCCCATCAGCGTTGCCGATATCATAACCCTAAAATATGTCCTAAGTACTTTAGGCTGCTCTCCGCTGCCCGCCTCTGCGAACATGGCCCACAAAAGGACCAATGGCAATAATATAATACCGCCCGCGAGGATAAGCGCTGATACAAAGGCCGCTGTTAACCATGGAGACAACATGATTAATAAAGCCCAGGCAAAAAACATTTGCGAGCCAGATAACATCCACCCCATAGCACTGACCTCCCCATTTGCGTGCGTCAGGAAGTTCTCCAGGTCTGCATTGTGTACATATCGATGTATATTGCCCACTGCGGCATTATCTCCTGTTGGATTCGTTACGACAGCAAGAGTGCCAGGACTGGGGCTGAAATAGAACGGGTCAGGGCCGCCGCCTTGACCGAAGCCATATCGCTTTCCACTTTGGCTCGGGAGCCTTTCGATTGCCGGAACTATATTACCTGACGGAGCGGGCACCCAGATAACACCGTAGGTATGGCTGCTACCGTTGTTGTGCGCTGTACCACCGCCACCCACGCCTAAACCTCCATTCCAGAACCTACGACAGACGTTGTTTCCTTGCGCTCGTATTGCAGAGCTAATCCCATTGGGTGGGCGGGACGTAGGCAAGGGACATTCTCCCCAAGCATCCATTACCGCATTTCTCTGGGCATCTGCAAAAACCGGCGATACCGCTAGCCAACTGCCATATTGTTTAGGGTTATTTAATATGCTTTGAGCGTACCCCACACCGTATGGCTTCTTCTGACCATTGTTCAGCACGTATATCACATATGGGTCCGGTGGCACATTGGTAGTACCATGAATGAGAGTCTGCAATAATGATGGGCCATGGCCATTAAAAGGATTGAGATTGCTTGATGATGCGGTGCCACTACTGCTGATTTGAAAATCAACAACTGATGGTATTTGTACCGTCTTGTTATTAGTCATCGCTTGGGCGGCCTGTGCAGTCAATATAGCGGAGTCTTCTGGATTGGCATTGCTTAGATAATCGAACCAATGACACCATGCATTGTTTGCATAGGAGGTATTCCCGAAATCAACGCGCGCCGTGGCAAGCCCTGTCGTGCTAAACCACAAATCAGAAAGAGCCAATGTGCTCCCGTATTTTCCTGCGGCCGCTGCTTGGTCTAATTCAGTCATGTATTCCTCGCACATATTGGGTTTAGACGAGCCAGATTGTTGGCTCGCTGAGCTTTGGGCTATGGCATTAGACCAGTTTCCAATCAAACCACCAAATATTTTTTCTCCATCAAGCACCAGCAGGATTGGTGCTGCACACTCAGAAGTGTGTCCAGCCGAACAAGACGGACTTGCCTTAATGGGCACTATATGCCCATTCTGGAAGCCCTTGGACATTTTGCTATACGACGGATTGTTGTACATAATGAGCGCTGCAAATACGCCGGCTAGTAGCGCGAACTTTATCAGGTGGCGGCCCGCGTCTGGTTTACCGCGCAGCGCGTAAATCATTATTCTGATTAGTCCGATAAATAAAATCAATATGAGCATAGACCCCATAATTTCTGACCCCAGCAAGAAGTAAATTGAATTGGTGAGACCAGCAAGAGACTCGAATATGTTACCACTGAGAGCTGTAGCTGTCGTCCAACTCATTATGCTCCAGGCAAAACCGGCCAGATCAAGGAACATACTGTCAAACCAACTAAACATGGTTTCCATAATGGGTGCCCCGCCAGGGGAGGGTGGTGGAGTGTTAGATGAACCGCCCCAGCGAAACAATAGCACGCAGCTATTTCCACCAGTTCCGCTGCACGGAGTAATGCCCCCGGGCAGATTGTTAGTGTATACAATCGGCGGGGTTATAGATGGGGGTGTCGATGATGTTGTCTTTGCTGGTGTTGGTGTCGCAGCAGGTGCTGTTTTTGCCGGCGTGATCGGCACGTTCGTATCGTTCGTCGCGCTCAATATCTTTTTGCAAAATGAACTGATGCACGACTTGGTAGGTAATGGCTTCGAGGGTACAGTGGGTTGGCATGTCATGTTAATAGTGTCAATCACACAAGGCTTCAGCGAATTTGTGGTCGCTGCTGCCGCTGGTGGTGCGCTCCCCAATGCCATAATCCACCAGATGCCGATCGGTAATATAAATAGTGCCAAGATCCCGTGACTAATGGCTGTACGACATCTAGTTTTATACATGAGTCATTATAATTTGGGCGCACTACAATGACCCATAATGACAAAGCAAAAGGAAGAGGTACCCCAGGACGGCAAGAAGTCGCGATCCCGCGCCAATCTCAGGCGGCGTCTTAATGCTACGAGTCCGACTGATGATTCGGGTACTAGCCAAAGACTCATAGACCTCGATAAAAAACAGACTGCCCAATTCCGCAAGCAATCCGCGTCACGCTCGTCACGTTCCCAGCTTGCACGGCGCAACGGCACACCGACACGCAACGGCATGCCGACTGGCAACGACATGCCGACTAGCAACAACTCTGCGCATGTTGATACGCGCCTATTGCCCAAGAATAAACACAATGACTCCAAGGAAGCGACAAGCACAGAGGAACAAGGCGACGGCAAGCGTGTTGACGGCAAGCACAGCGAACACAACAAAGATATACAAAAGAAGACAAAGCGCAGCGACTCAATTATTCATCCAATCAGAAACGCATCACGCCGTGCAACTGCGCCAATCAGAGACGCAATGCGGAAAGTATCCCAATCGGCTGAGGGGGTTTCTGAAACAGCTGCACACCCGATTACAAACACCAAAAAGGCCCTAAATCAGGCAGCCAACAGGAGAACAGGCGGAAGAACATCATCGGTATTATCAACACTCGGACGTATGACCGGTAAACTCGTGATCGGGGGCATCCTCGCATCTCTAATCATATTCATGGTGATAGTGTTGGCTATTTTGGGGGTGGTTACTACTGTGATGGGTGGCTCACTCCCAACTCCTCCCCCGCCACCCGCTGTACTAACCTGCGTTCCCGTCGCGTTAGTTGGCTCCTCCACCACATCATCAACACAGGCCGCTCAACAAGTATCCGCCGAACAGCAAGCAAACGCGCGTACTATCATAGGCATATCAAAGTCGGAGGGGTTGCCAAAACAAGCGGCCATAGATGGAATAGCCGCGGGCCTTGATGAATCTTCTCTGCTGTCTCTGGCAAATACCTCGTTGCCACAGTCGCTGACCATGCCGGGGCAACAAGGATCAGGCAGCAATGGGCTTTCGATTGGTGTTTTTCAGCAGCAGGTGGGCGATAATTGGTCAACGCAAATCCCCGTAAACGCCCAAATTGCACAGTTGCTTAATCCAGCATACGCGGCACAGGCATTCTTCGGTACTCCTCACGGCTGGGTCATACCGCCAGTGCCATCGCCAAGCGCACTGACAAAGGGCCTGTCAGATGTTGCCGGGTGGGAGACGATGGCACCAGGCCCAGCAATACAGGCTGTACAAGCTTCCGGTACTCCGAGCGGATCAAACTATACGGCGCAGATACCACAGGCAACTGCTCTGGTCAACCAATTGTACGCATCCAGCCCACCCGTGCCGCTGCCCATAGCCGTACACCCGCCAAGCGGCACGAGCACAGCGAACACTACGAGCACAGCGAGCACTACGCTATGTCCCTCATCGATCGGAGAGAGCATAGTGCACTACGCCGAAGCGGAGATAGGCAAACCATACGTCTGGGGGGGCGGTACAGCCAGCGGACCTTCTGGAGCGGCCACGGCTCCCCCCAATCAAGTAGGACAGCCCGGATTTGATTGCTCTGGCTTGGTGCTGTACGCGCTGGCCGCAGTGGGCATCACGGGCGTAGTGCACCTCGCCGCAGCGCAATACCACACCATAGAGAGTGCAGGGTTGTTGATACCCAACCCAACGCCACAGAACCTACAACCTGGTGACCTTGTATTTTATATAGGAGTGGGCGATGGCGGGACAGCCACCAACCCGGGGCACGTGGCTATATACGCGGGCAACGGTCAAATAATACAAGCCCCGCAGACCGGTCAAGATGTCTCCATGGCACCATTTCAGACGACTGGCCTAGTGGGTGCTGGCCCCTGGCCAGGCACATGATAGCCATAAACAGACCAGGCCACCACAACTGACTGCGGCAATACGGTTTCGGATAGCACGGGATTTGGTACTATGTACATTTGTAGCGGGGATGATGTCCGCTGAAGAATTGAAGCGAAGACCGGCTTGCTGGGCCTCGCTTCACCAGCGAATCGCAAATAGTATTTATCACCGCGCTGGTCATATAGGCGCACGGACAATGGGCACGTATAAGCGGAGTCGTGCCTAACTGGATGAGCTACCATGAAAGACACTATGCTGACTGATTGATTGGGTATTGCGATCTGTTTGGCTGATTCTATAGTGTATATGCCAGAACCCGCCGATATGTTGCGCTCATTCTCGTATGTGGCCATCCAGTCAGATGACTTATTGACCCAGTTGCTCGGTTGTATGATCACGCGGTACACCCAGAATGCGCCAGCGACCCCCAGTAAAATAATGCCAGCTAATACGGCTATACCAGTCCAACCACCCACCGCCGAGATAACCACGACTATCAAAACCAAAACTGCGATCGGTGGCACCAGACGTATTGCTATCCTGCGCCGCCTGATAGAGCGTATTTGCTCTCGTGATTGCCTAATCTTTATGGTCGATGCCATGTTGTGCTCTAATCGCCAAAGAGCGCCCTGTATATGCGCCGTTGTATCTTCGCACTATCGGCTTGCAAGTCTTCGCCGGGCAACAAAAAGGCACGCTGTATTTGCTCTTCTATGTCTTTCACATTAACGCGTCGGCGCTGTCGTTTGCGGATGCTACTTATGGATTCGGCTTGATCAAGACCGAGTAGGGCGTTGTGGCATATCCACGCTTCGGCGTCTTGTTCGCTCAGACCCACGGACTTGACGAGGCGCAGCGTCACGTCATCGATTTCCATTTGTTCCAGGTATGAGCTGGCGGCCATTTGGTTTTCTGCTTTATCTGCAATATCTGGAAATCGATCAGTAGACGCATGTAATCTTGTAGAGGTTAAACATTCCCGCACGATATTTGGCGGTATATAGTCGGGTAAACCCTGGGCATAGGCTTCTTGAACAGATGATACGGGCCCATTGTTATATAGCCACGCCCTGCACGTACTCTCCAGTATGCTCTCTCCTGTGGCATGGCTCACCGCCCTGGGTAGATCGCGACGGAGGCGGTCTGCTAATAACCTCAAGAATGAGCAATTTGGGCGCTGGGGATCTATAAAGTCGTATATGGTCTTAACGGCAATCTCTTGGGCTACCGCATTCATGTCTATGCTATCAAAGACCTCTCGGGTAGAGGATACACGCCCAAGTAGCGCAGAGCAGGACGCACGCATCGTCGGACGTGCTTGCATTAATACCTCTTGTATGGCCCAGTGCACCTTATTGGCGGAGCGCTTTAAGTCTGCCCGTAAGCGGTCCGCCGTAACGGCCTCTCCGATCAATACGCCGGGCAGTTGGGATTTCAGCCAGTCTGGAAGTGGTTCGTGCTGGTTGATCAGCGTCCAGGCGCCCAGATCATTGCGCACACAGCCATCCGCAGCCAGTTCTTGCATTATTTTGCGAATTGTGCTAGGACGCGCATCCAGTTGCTTGGCCAGGTCTGCGTCTTGCATAGCTTGATCGTCCTCGGCAAGTTGCTTAATGCACAGTAGCTTTAGTGCCCCTGTACCCCTGGCCTTGGTTTGCTTATTTGGGGGGATCACAATCACCCGAAAGAACCCATCCCACTCCTTGCCATATAGCAGTATACTAAATGGAACAATGTGCAGCCCAGGCGTGTATATACGACCGCCAACCGCCTCTGTGCGCACCGCGGCCGTAACGGGCGTCACGTTATCAGGTCCCACTCCCATGACCCAGGCAGGAGCCTTTATGCGCTGTCCAGCTGGAGGCAATGGCTGGGTATCCAGTATGTCCTGCGCTATTTGCCCCTCTCGCACCAAATCCAGCATCTGCTCAATTTGCTTAAGGCGATGTACGTTGACAGGACTTTTAGCCATCGATCGGCGCGCCTCAGGCGCTTCTTCCTTTGGGGTCAGATGATTGAGATTGCATCAATTGTACCAACATGCGCATCGGCAATACGCAAAGAGCCTCACCAATCGATGCGCCGGATCGCTTGCAGATCAACACATAGTTCTCTGCGCCGCCTCGCTCAGCTTGCTGTGCCGTCTCCTCGATCCATGTGTTTATGCGCCAAGTCTTCTGATCTTTACATTGTATCGCCCATCCATCTACACCCCCTATATCACCTATGTCTTGTGGTGAAGCGGCGTTACGTCGTGCAGCGCGCATGCCGGCGCTTTGCAAATAGCGCACAACGGCAGTTTCAAACCTGGTGCCCTTACGCTTTGATGGGGATGAGGTCATGCGAGTTTCCTTGCCCCGCCAGCTCCTCCGGTAGAGCCGAATCCACGCCCACCCCTCTGCGATCTGGCCAGCTGATCGGGCGAGTCTGCCCACTTGATTTGGAAATTGCACGATTCCAGGCGCATTGGTATGGCTTGGGCGATGGACTCGCCGGCTTCGATGCCTACGTCATGGTCATTGGGATTATAGATTATTGCACCCAACTCCCCGCGATACCCCCAATCAATAATAGAGGTATTGGTAATTAGTCTCCGTTTCCAGAAGCTAGATGAGCGCCCTACAATCATAAGCCAATAATCTTTAGGCATGGCTACGCATATGTTTGAGCCAACTATAGCAAAGCTGTGTGCCTCTATGATTTGATCTTGTGCTGCGGCCAAGTCAAAGGCTGCGTCTTCGCCAGGATGTGCCCAAGATGGATGAAATACAGGACGATTTTGATCATAATGAGCTATAATAATTTCTTGCATATAGACATTATACTATGCAGGTGTTATTAAATATTTAGAGATAATACGGCTCGCCGACTCTTCGAACAGGATCGCCACGTGACGCCGTGACGCCGCGATATGCTAGCTGATCTTTTCTTTAAGTTTGCCAAGCAATTTGCCGCCACGCTTGCCATGATTCTGTGATTCTACATCCAAGAGTGGATGCAAAGGCATGGTTCCCGAAGTATCTGACCATTTGGCCAGCGCTGGATCGTGGGTTACCTGATACCACGCAAACCCCAACACATTCTTCATACCCACTTTATCCGACGGGTCTGACGCAAACTTGGGGGGCATCTTATGCTCACCGGCTTGGCTCCAGTCGCTGTTCTCGGGTATATACCCAATAACAGCATACCCATGGCTACTTATCATTTCGTGGTACTTGACGGTTTGGTCTAACTCACTATCCTTGATCCTATTAAACATTACCATGATCTGATTCTTTGGGATTCCCTTGCCACCAGAGGATACAGGCAGCGTTAACATGTTCAAGTAGTCTATTGTGTTATCTACGTCTATACTGCCGGGATGAATGGCAACTAGCATAATATCGGCATCAAGTATATAACCATCAAAATAATCGTGCCAGAGCTCGGCGACTGGTGTATCAACGATTACATAATCATATTCCTGACACAGTATTTTGGTGACTGTCTTGTAAAATGACGGGGGCAAGTGCTCCGGATTGGCCGATCGCTTGTCTGGTGGTCCAAACAGTATTTCCATTCCATTCCATTGCTGAGGTTTGCTTATACCGCTATTGACATTGGCGACTGTAGTATTGTTTTGCGGTATAGACAAAATGCTGAGGCCAGATTGCTGCTGGTTTGTATATTTTATAATATCTGCTTGCTGCAGATTGGCATCGACCAATACCACCCTCTTGTTAGCCGCGCGCATTTCCTGAGACAAGAAATAAGAGGCATATAGAGAAGTAGAGCTCTTGCCGGTACCACCCTTGGGGGCCATGATCGCGATCATAATGCCGCGCCGCGCTGCGTCCCACGGGCTGTCTATTTGAGGTTGTACTATACCCGGTGCACTCGTGGCAGTGGGCATCGGGGCACCATCTGAGGCGGGCAACGCACTTTCCCATATGGATGGCTGCTCACTCCATGGCGGCTGGGGTAGGTCTTGTATGGCCGATGCTGGCTCCACTGGAGGCGGCATTTGTGTATTTGGTGGCGTTGACGGGGGAGGATAAGCGGCCGGCGCTGGCTCTGTGCTAGGTGGTGCGTCATCAACCGCTGACGGCGTGGGCCAATCTGTCACAGCGACCTCATCGGGAAGCGCCCAAGGTGGCGCCGCGAGCGTGTCAGCGCTGTGCGTATCGGTTGCGACTTGCTCAGCGGGAACTTCCTTATCTTGCGGTGCACTGGTACTCTCTGGCATGTCGGCATTACGCCAGAAAGGCAACCCGACGTCCTGTACTATTTCCAGATCCCTTATTTCCTCGGGTATTAAAGAATTGGTCTGTGCTGCCGGAGCTGGTTCAGGTGCAGGCGGTGCTGGTGTTGGCTCCAGTATAGGCACTATCGGTTCCGGTTCCGGTACTACTGGAATCGGCTCGGGTGCGGGTGGTTCAGTGAATACTGGGTGATCAGGATCATAGCCACGCGGCACAGAACGCAATGCGGGGGCAGTACCAAGGATTTCCGAGAAATCGTCATGCGTCGGCTCCTCGCTCACATGGGCGGCCTGGCTTAGCGCCGCTTCGATGGGATCAAATGGTTTTGCGTTCTCTGGCTCTGGCTCTTGGGGTACTTGTGCTGATTCTGCTGCTGGCTCTGGGGTATCGACCTTATGCGCGGGCTTCGTCTTAACCTCTGGCTCTGGCTTTGAGGGTGCCTGCGCCGATTCTGCTACTGGCTCTGGGGTATCGACTTTATGCGCGGGCGCTGGCTTCGTCTTAACCTCTGGTTCTGGCTCTTGGGATGCCTGCGCCTCATCGGGCGTTACGTCGATCAGCCAATCTGTGTATGCTATCAGCTCATTAATCATCATATCGCTGATCGTCTCGTAGTCCTTTATGTGCACAGCGACATCAAGCACAGAGTCGATACGTTCCGTTATCTGGGCCAGCGTACAAGTACTTGGGTCTAGTCCGCTCTGTGCATCTATGGTTACGGTAGGGTATCCGCGAGATTGCATGTTTTGAGTCAGGCCGCAAGTTCCAAGTGTCAAGAAGAGCACTTGATCAGCAGACACATCTTTGACCGGCCGCAGCGCCTTTATCAGATCAGCCGCAGTTAGGCTCTGCGCATCGGAGTTAACATGAATCAAGCGTAGTTGGTCGGCGTATGCCAGTTGCAAGAAACTCCACAGCTCATCTGTGCCTGCGTATATAATTGCTTTATATGTTTTCATAAGTTACCTCGCTTCGATTATACTATGTGTATACAATGTATCAATTTGCCAAACCAGGGGCAGTACCGGCTCCCTGTTGTAGATTACCGAACGGACTCCCCCAGCCAAGTATAGATGGCCAGGTAGCCTGCGTATTTCCCAGTAGCAACCTCAAGTAATCCGTGAAACTGACTTGCGTGCCCGTTTCCTTCAACACAACCTCCACCATGAGCTGAGCTGTATTATCTGGCAATATGCGTTCTGATAGCGGTTGCCAGCTCGTCACCTGAAATCCACCCAAGCCATTAAAGTGTATAGACAGATTTTGTCCGGAGTATTGATACATGTCAGCTTGGTCATTTGCTGCCCATGCGGATATCCATTGCCCTATGTGCGCCTTGGCCGTAGCGCTCAGAGACGGCGCGACGCCTGGGGTCTGTAGCGGTATGCGCGGAGTCGGCCCAGGTAATGGTTCCAAGAATGGCCACGCGCTTATCTCCGGCGTTTGTCCGTTTAGCAATGTCATCTGCAGCTGAACCTCAAACCATCTGGCACCAGTGGCTACACCCATCTCGACCGCGTATTTTTCAGTCACTCGCTCCAGACTCTTGCCGTTAACAGAATCGATCGTGTCAGAGCCGCCCAAATACTGCCAGTCTAATATCTGGGTGGGCGTCGATGTTGACCCTCCCAAATGCGTACCCAATCCTTGCGCCAATGGTACTTGTACATCCTGCGCTGATGCCCATTGCACTATAGCCTGCATGCCCAGGATAGACAATGCAGCCGGCTTGACTGCTTGCGAAGCTGCTTGTGCTTTGGCCTGTGCCGTCTTGGCGATCTGCGCCGAGCTTATGCGCGGAGCGGATAGCGCGTCGCCGGACAATAACAGCGCTAATATAGACAGTACTAGACTTACCTGCAACATACGCCACGCCGTATCGGCACGACGCTTGGCGTTGGATTTCAAGTCAACAACCACATCATGAGCAGAAGTCCAGGGTCCCGGCATTACGCCACCACCTTACGCGTAGCGCCGACACGCGCCAGTGTGTTCATGGCGCACGTTCGGGCGGACGGATGTTCATCGTCCTCTACACTCGTACTATTTGCGAGCTGTGTCAGGGCGGACACCGGACATTTGTCATTTAGAGCCAGCGACACGACGACACGCCAATCTTTATCGGCAGCCAATTGCATAGCTGAAGACTCATCGAGATCTACACGCCGAGCTATGGCATCTCTGACCTCCCAGGCTGCATGATTAACCAAGGGTTGAAGAACTTCCCAGGGGACCTCTGGCACACGCGCCAACTCTCTTTGCATCTGAGGGGCTGAATCGGAGATGCAAACACGCGCCAGGGCACCGATGGCCTCTAAATCGCGCTTTCTTTGCAAATACTGCATAAGCCCGCGCACTGCCATCTGGCGGATCATAGCGTGCGGATCGCCAACCAGGCGATACAGCAGCTCCAAAACCTCTGGGTGTGTGTCTATCGTCTTCATGGCAGGGAGCACACCAGCGGCACGCACCAACGCATTATCGTCGGACAGAGCGCTACGCACGGTGGCAAAGTCAGCGGCCGGTGACAATATGGCCCACTGGCGAACCTGCGGAGAGTCAGTACTTGTCATATACCAATTAACTATATCCGGTGGGCACGATTTGGCGTTCATAAACTCTCTTATACTCAAGAGTCTCTTCACGGCTTGCTTGAGCACCGGTTGCAGCTGTTGCATGGGCTCTGGCAAAGACTGCGGCGACCATATGGCCGATTCTACCGTGTGTATCCATAAGGGCCATGCTGCCGGGCAACTGGACTTAGACGGGCGCGCGTGACTTGCACAGCGTAGCCCTATACAAGCGGGCGGCATTCCGTCTCTGCGCTCGTTATGCGTGGCATCGACTATGCTTACATCGCACTGGCTATCATTCGGCATTACAGTTTATTATATCATGAGCATGTAGCCAGGACGATTGTTATCTATATGAGTGCGCTCAGCGTTGCGTCTTCGCGCAGCTTGTCTATCGCCATAACGTAGCACTCCATAGCTGCGGCCTCGCTGATTCCCAATTGTGTAGCGCAGACGGCCAATGTCTGTGGTTCGGGTGCAATATGCCGCAGTTCAATCAATGTGCGCTCTTGCTCGGTTAGATTGGCCAGGGCGGTTTGCATGATATCATGTATTTCGGCTCCCAATGCCAGCTCTTCTGGAGATCCATCCTCAGCAACCAGCCGTTCCCCCTGTGTGGTGGCAGTATTGTCTGGGGAAGATGACACGGGAGCATCCAAGCTCGCCACCTTCATTGCTTTGGCTCGCATGGCGCTCGCGACCTGCTCCTGACTCAAGCCTGCTTCGGTTGCCGACATCTTTAGGTTTTGCTGGTCTTCTTCCAGCCTGCTCATTAAGAAGATTTTGTCTTGCATATGTGCAGGCAGCCTGATCAATCTAGAGTTTGCCTGCACCTCTCTGGAAATCCGTTGCTTGATCCACCAAACCGCCATGGTCGAGAACTTGGTGGGGCGATCTGGGTTAAACTTCCTGACCGCGTGAAACAATCCCTCCATGGCCGCAGACATCAACTCCTCCACCGATAGCGGGGATTTGGCGGCCATCCTATTTGCGCACTTGTAGCATAGGCCGATATTGCTCTCGACCATGACTTGCTCGGCCTGCTTGCCGCGCTCCACCATTGTCCATAACTGCGCTCGACGAGTGGCAGACAATTTGTCTGTGTTATTGATCTCGTCCTGAGCGCGCAACCCCTCTTGTATGACCGCACCGAGAGATCTTTCTGTCTCCCCGTCCAGCCCTCCTTTGCGTGTCATCCACCTCATATCTGCGTCTGTGTTCGTGTTTTTCATTGCTTTCTCCTTTTTTCTCATCTCGGCCTTTCATCCGAGAACCTATCCTACTTACCATTTTAGCACATTTGCAAATACTTTGTCAAGTCATATTTACAAAATATCCTATTCACAATTATAGCACACCTGAAAATACTTTGTCAAGTCATATCCGCGCACAGTATTTTCACAACATTGTATAAAACATCAAGAACAGGATGGTTGGTACTATTTCCATGGCTCACATCGGGATACATCGTCATATTAATCTCGGTATGCGATTGGTGCGAATGGTGCGAATAGAAAACATATATCCGAAGCGACCATATTAGAAGTTCACTACTAATGGGTTATCTTCGTTGTGGCTACTGCCCGAGTCCTGACCAAGCATGAACAGCGAGTGTGCCCGGTCAGCCCACAAATAGCCAACGTCCATTATAACATCATCTGTATGCGCATCGGTGCCCTGGTTGTTATCTATTGTGTATAGCGCATTACCATCGGCATCAAGGACCCGCTGAACCTCAAATGCATAGTCCCAATCGCGTGCAGAATAAATATCGCGTTGCCAGGGCACCAGTTCTATCTTGGCGGCCTGCGGATATACCTCGTGCACCATGTCTTTTGCTTTATCACTGTACGCCTGCAGCTTCTCTTCGCACGCATCTATAAACTGCTCATTATTGAGGAGCTCACTTTCGTCGTAGTCTTTGAACTCTAGGCGTGTCTCTCCAGAGTGAAACGCGGATGCGTGTACGCGCTGTCTCCACATTCCCGACATATAATCCGCTGATAGCATACCGAGATCAGAAGCGGGTATGGGCACACCATCTGCTCCCGTGATTTCTATGATCACCCAGTTGTGCTCGTGGCCATCTGCATCTCGTCCTATGTCCGCAACCTCTATGGCAGTGGCTTCTGGAAACAAGCCTTGCACAACCTGACGGATGTGATCGTCTATTGTGTGTATCAGTTGTTCTTCTTTACCGGTAACTACTGGTTCCGTCAAAGTCTCCGCTATTATATATGGTTCACCACCATCACTATAATCCTCGATTTCTTCTTCCTCCTCGCTATCGTTAATCTCGATCTCCTCTTCGTCCTCCCCATCGTACTCGTCGTCGATCTCTACCTCGATTGCTCTGAGATCCTCGTCATACTCGTCCCCAATCTCATCATCATTATAAGAAAAATCAAGGAAATCTGGGTCCTCCATCATACTTCTAAGGTATGGGTCCATAAGGTCCAGGTCTATATTGGGTGCGCTCGCTCGAATCTTTGCGTGCCCCTTAATACCGAATTGATTTGTGCCGGGGCCTCCACCAGTTTTGTTTTTACTGCTCATGATTAATCTCCTTGCTATTCTTTGTATTGCCGACCGATTATTTTAGGGTGTTCCATGGTCAATCGACAAATAGTGACAAAACCTAGGATGATGAATTAATGGTGTTGCGATATGGCTCTATGGGCACCGAGTACTTTATGTTAATGGGGTTGTTTGTATTTACTATGCTGTTACCATCGGGGAACAGGTTTGTGACGAAGCTATTGGGAACACATTGCAGAGACAATATCCAGAATTGACCAGCGGTCAAAATGCCGCGCTGAAATGCACCCGGTGCCGAAAGCTCACCGCGACATCCAAGAGCTTCCAGCTGGTTCGCCTGGGGTAAGCCTTTGTATGTCAAGCCTTGATATGATTGTTGCACCAGAGAAGTCTGATTTCCGAGATCTGCGTAACTAATGCCACCTGCCCCCCCGGGTGGAACGCCGGTTTCTTGTATAACCGATCCCAATGACTGTGCTGCGTTATATGCGTTGGTTTGTGATGCCACTAAGGCCATTGCCCACATACCAAAAGAAATGACTATGATCATGGCAAACATCAGCACCACTAGTTCTGGGGCGGCGGCCTGCCCCTCTTCTGATACGGTCACGCGGTGGCCTATCTTACCAATGATTTTGTTACAAATTAACATGTTGCTCGATGTTATTATATGCCTCTCTAAATACGTTGTAAATCTCTTCCAAATCACTCACCGAGTGGTTCTCCGTCCACTGCAAGTATTTTTGCCAACTCACAGTCTCCAAGCGCGCTATGGCATCACGCACACCATCCGCGGCGTCGTCTCGCAACAGCCCGGAGCGCTGCAACATGGATAACAGGTCATCGGACATGCGTGCCCATAATTGCTCCATACGCTGTTTGACTGTATCGTTGCTTATTTCGTTCTTCATCATCTCGGTAAGCGTATCGGACAAGGGCGACCCGATCCACTGCTGGTAAGTATCACGCAGGTCTTTGGTGGACTGCACCATGCCGACCGACTCTTGGTCCTGCTGATCCATGTCAAGTACTCCCATAAGCAGGTCTTGCATTATTTCATCAACTTTATTGTCAAACGAGATCATCTCTGCTTTAGACAGCTCCGAGGAAATATAGAAGCGCTGTAATTGCACGTCCTCTCCCCCTTTCATATAGCGCTGTACCCTCTCCCAGTCATCGTCTCTCTTTATAATATCTATGCCCAGCTCGGCGTACAACGGATCAACAAAAGCGTCGTGCTGCCAGTCATAGTAACCAACGTAATCTAACAACACCGCCGTGCGCAGCACCCAGTGGTCCACCGTTTCGTCGGGACGGGCCAACCTCTGTTGATCTAACCATAGATTGGGCAAGAACGCTCCCGCCGGGGTTAGCTCGGGGGGTATACGTCCTTTTCCATCTGGTGTGCCGGGCAATGGCTTCACCATGGGAGGTATACCGAATCTGGTCATCAACACTCTATCCGGAGACACACCAAAGATCCCCGCATATTCATCGATTGCATCTTGCACTTCTGCCGGGGTCGATATAGCTGCAAACATAATTACATTTTATCACATTACCGTATGTGGCGCACATCAACGGGAAATCAATGAAAATACCCATTCCCAGGAGCACGAAATGGGTTGTTCTAACCATTATTATGAAAGAAGCGCCATAAAGACAAAATCAGACGCTATGAGATTGTTCCAGTAACTCGGCGTGCTCCTCCTCGGTGACCTGCTCGCCGTGCCACCACCATTCTTGCGTACCATCCGCCTCGATTACGGCGGGACCATCATCGCGATGCAATACACCTTCTTGACACCACCACTGTTCTCCGTCTGGCAAAGTCCGGGCTGGCCCGTCATCTCGGTGTAACTCGTCCCATTGATACCATTCTTGTTCACCATCTGCATCAATTATAGCTGGACCATCATCCCTGTGATACTCGCCATTCTGCCACCACTCTCGTGTACCGTCTGCGTCAACTATGGCCGGTCCATCTTCGCGGTGTAGCTTACCATGCTGATACCAGCGCTGCGTGCCGTCCGCCTTGATTACAGCCGGACCATCTTCTCGATGCAGCTTACCATGCTGATACCAGCGCTGCGTGCCGTCCGCCTTGATTGCAGCCGGTCCGTCTTCTCGATGCAGCCTGCCGTGATAGTCTCTCCAGGTGACGCCTTTCCTTAAGCAACATGGTACCTTTTCTCCAGCTACCTGATATGGTGCCTGGTAGGCTGGATCGCTATGAATCAAACAATAAACGCTATCCGGTTCCCCCGCCCAGACGTGCAACTCGCCCGCTCTTTCGTACACTGTTGGGTTCTGCCCAAGCTGATTGGCCGACAGATCAATATTGTGTCGCCCGCAGTTCGGCTTATCATCAGCTACCAGTTGCTTGCAGCGCTTGCTTTTAGATATCGGAAAATCACAAATCCTTGTTATTTCCTTTTGCTTCTTCTGGTCCTCTTTTTGGCGAGCAACTCGGCGTGCTCCTCCTCGGTGACCTGCTCGCCATACCACCACCATTCTTGCGTACCATCCGCCTCGATTACGGCGGGACCATCGTCCCGATGCAGCTTACCTTCTTGACACCACCATTGTGTTCCGTCTGGCAAAATCCGGGCTGGCCCATCATCCCGGTGCTGCTTGTTCCAGTAATACCATTCTTGTTCACCATCCGCATGGACTATGGCCGGCCCATCCTCTCGATGCAGGTTACCGCCCAGATACCAATACTGTGTGCCATCCTCGTCAATTTCAGATGGTCCACCATCTTCCCGGTATTTCTCGTCATGCTGCCACCACTCTTGCCTGCCATCCGCCGTGACCCAGGATGGCCCATCTTCTCGATGCCACTCGCCATGCCAACACCATTCTTGGGATCCATCTGGCCAAATCTTAGCGGGTCCATCCTCTCGGTGCAGCTCACCATCCTCATCTGTCCACTCCACCGGATCTTTTAGGCAGCATGGCACCTTTTCTCCGGCCAATTGACACAGGACTTGATAAGCTGGGTCATTGTGAACTAGACAATAGACGTTATCTGGCTC
>JAEHJW020007854.1_pt1 | contig 33614 bp, 40 predicted proteins | sample 9271431 | NCBI WGS metagenome assembly JAEHJW02 | reverse complement strand
TGGAATCGATGGTGGAAGTGGTGGAATCGATGGTGGAAGTGGTGGAATCGATGGTGGAAGTGGTGGAATCGATGGTGGAAGTGGTGGAATCGATGGTGGAAGTGGTGGAATCGATGGTGGAAGATTTGACTTTTTCTCGTTGACAAGTTCTACAAACCAATCCTTTATTAATGTTTTTAATTTTCCCACATACTTTACATTGTTTTTCTGACATTATATTCTCCTGAGAGTGTTGATATTAATTAATTACTACACTCTATTATCGGATTTATGGGGTAAAAATATAGTAGTACATAGGAGAAATTTTTTTAAGCGCGCCTGAAATTTTATATTATTGTTGTAAGAGATATAGTCTATTTTATAAATATTTTGTAAGAAATATATTTTATACTATTAGTTATTTTATACTATCAATCTAATATTGCTCTATTAATGCTGTATCATATTTCTGATATAAATTATAATTTATCTATTCCAATTTTTCATTCTCGCCTCCTCGGCTCTAATATATTATAGTCAGGAAAATGACATTTTGACTACTGGCATAAAAAAATATTTAAAATTTTTTATTCCTACTCTCTCTTAATATTTCAATTTTTAGACCTTAAATTACCTAAAAATATTTTCGAACTTTTCTCCAACAACTATATTTTACCCCATTAAAACACGATAATTAATTGTATGGGGTAATCAAAATCATGCATGCCTTCGAACGACAGCTTATCTTATCAGCCTATCTTCATGATCGCTCAGATAAAAATTTATTAGCTCTTATTGATTGCCACATGCCATTAGTATTTTATATATATTCTTCACTAGAATTAAAATTTACTATTGAAAAAGAAGAAATTGAATCTATTGGTACTCTAGCGATTATTCAAGCTGTTAATTCTTTTGATATTTCTAGTGACATAGAATTCTCAACTTATGTCGGTAAAATAGTAAGAAATAGCTTTATAAAATTTATAACTCAAATACCACAACATAATATCCAGTTATCCTTCTTTTTTAATGATCCTAAAAATGCAGATTCACTTTATGAAGATAATACTACTGAATCTACTTTAACTAAATTACTTAACCAATTAGATGACAGAGAGCAATTTATTATTAAAAAATACCATGGAATAGAAGGAGATTCAGAATCATTCACACAAATAGCTTCCTATCTCTCTATTAATAAGCAAAGAGTTAATTTTATTTATAATCGCACAATGAAAAAATTAAAAGATTACATTAATAATCTAGAACAATAAAAGGAAAAATAACAATGAAATCAACTAGAATTTGTGATAACTGCGGCCAAGAAAAAGATATTACTAAATTTGAAAAATATGCTAATAATCGACGTTATACTTGCACCAGATGTAGAAATATTAAGAAAGGCCATATTAAAAAAATTAAAGCTGAAGATAATTTTTCTCAGACAACTATAATAATTCCAATAAATAACGATAATATGACTATACATTAATACTTTATTTACTAGAAAAATTAAAATTATGCTCACACTACTCTCAATCCTAAAATTTCCATTTCAATATCCCAAGACATTCTTATTTACTTTTTTACTATTAATAATCTTATGTCTTCTGCTTTTTATTAGAATAGCCCCTAGATTACACAGAAATGGCCCTACAATCGATTCTCCTCCTCAAACCATCCAATCTATCATAAACCACGATGAACAACAAATTAATCACGTTCATTCACAAGTACAATCTGATATGGCTTCTATTCACGCATTAAAGCCTCTAGAATCGATTGTAACTGTCCATACCTATATTACACCAGATACAATATCACAATTAAAAATTCGAGAACATACATATTTAAAGACTATTTCAGATCTAAAAGTTGAAGTACAAGCACAAGCAATCTTAATAAAACATCAGAATAAATATATAATCCAATTAAAACATACAATTATTAAATGGAAAATCATAAGTGCTACATTATTAGCAATTATTATTAAATATATTATACTGTAAGACTTATAAATTAGTTGAAAATATTTTTACAAAAAGTAATAAAAAATATTAAAAAACCTTAAAATTGTTAAAATAAAAAGAGAATTAAATATAGAAAGGAAAATAAAATGTATACTTTAATTACAGATTCATTAATTCTATTAGCTATATGGTGTTTTGGTGCCTATATTATTCCACTACCATTTAAAATTGCAGATTATTTAAATAAAATTAAGAAATATTAAAAAGGAAATTAAAATGACTAATCAAATTAAAATTTTCACACAACAAGAATTAATTCAGTCTTTAATCAATAAATATGAGACAATTACTAACCTATTAACACAATATAAAGGTAATATGAACATTGATATGGCCTTTGAGATTGCCATGTTAATATCTGAGGCATCATATCAATATCAAGAAGATATTTTAAAGCTATCTGAGGAACAATTTTCAAATTATAACGAAGAAATTTATAAGCAAGCAGAAGAATTACTAAATGAAAAAGAAGATATTCAGGATAAGTTAAAACCTGTATTACCATCTAAACCATTTTCATTATCAAAAAATCTATAAATTTCCTTCTAATATACCATTGTAGTACTCTAGTAATATCAATGATTTACAAACAAATAAAAAAATAAGAAAAAATAGAAAATGATCACTCTCAGATATAATTCAACTCCACCAACTTCTAATACCTCATTAATGCCTGTAAATGGTCGTTTAATACATACTGATTCTACCAGGAAATATAGAAAGCAAATTGAATTAGAAACAGTCTCTCAATTAACAGAAGAATATAAGCAAGAAATATTAAATTATAAGGACTGTAAATTAGAATGTCATATCTATATTAAAGATAATTGGTTTAATAAAGGCAATCTTAAAATTAAAAAGCTTGATATTCAGAATAAACATAAGGCTTTAATAGATAGTATATTTGCTATTTTTACTACATTAGAACCTTCATTAGATGATTCTCAGCTATTTGTAATTCATTTACATAAATTACACGATTCAGAAATAAAAGAAACCATAATAAATATTGAATCACTTTAATATTAGGATTAATTATGTTATTAAATGATATACCAGAATATAAGAAGATTAAATTTTATAAGATATTATATATTCCAGAATCAAGATATTTAAAATATACCTTCAGACAATTTGATATATACACATTAGAAGAAGCTGTAAAAGTAATATACTATGATATTATTAAAAATAAATCTGATATATCTCATTATGATCTAATAGAAGTTGATTTTCCAGGAGAAGGAATTAATAATGAATAAGAATCACACTTATAAAACCACTAAACCATATGAAGAAGAATATGCTCAATCTTTATTATCAGAAGGTAAAATAGATGATTTAATTATATATTGTTCAGAAGGAGCTATCTTCAGTTATCTATCAAAGAATAAATGGTTTTTTATTGATAAAGAAAATTATGAAGATATTTATCAAGAATTGTGTATTATTACAATTAAATCAATTCACTCATATTCTCCTGATAAGAAAGTTAAATTATTAAGTTGGTTATTTACAAATTATAGATATTTCTGTCTATCATATTTAAATAATTTAAAGAAACATTTCGGTAAATTTGAACAGCTAGATGAAGACAATCAAGATAATTCAGATTTGTCTATGAACTATGATACTGATTTTGATGAATAATTTCCTTCTAATATACCATTGTAGTACTCTAGTAATATCAATGATTTACATCTTTAGTTAGGCTTCTGAAAGTTAGAAGCCTTTTTAATATATAATAATAATAGGAAGATAATACTATGGGTAATGGAAATCCTGTTGATAATTTAACTAATTCAAAGAAGAGAAAATCTGGTTGTGGCCGAACAAAAGGCGCAAAAAATAAAATTACTGCTAATATTAAAGAAGCAATTGAAGATGCTTTTGAGGAAGTTGGTGGAAAAGATTGGCTTGTTTCTTTGGCTAAAAGTGATCCTAAAACCTTTGCCAATTTATTAGCTAAGATTATGCCTATTGTCAGAGAAGTTGTTAGTGATGGTGAGGATATTATGCAACCAGTCAAAATTTCTGTAAATTTAGTATCTAATGATCCAACTAAGAAATTTGAAGAAAGTAATAAATCAGATAATATAGATTTATCTCCATTATTAAAAAATATTAGTAATCAAAAATAATAGGATATATTATGCCTTATAAATCTAAAAAACAAGAAGCTTATTTTAATGCTAACCGAACTGAGCTAGAAAAAGAGGGTGTAAATGTTGATGAATGGAATAAAGCTTCAAAAGGTAAAAAATTACCTGAACGAGTATCTAAGAAAATAACAAAATCTAAGAAAAATAAGTCTACTATAAAAGAATATTAATGAAAGAGTATCATTTTCAAATACCTGAAAAATTAAAAGCTTTATTAGAACCTCACAGATACAAAGTCCTATATGGTGGTCGTGGAGGTTCTAAATCCGTATCTGTAGCTATCTTTTTAATTTTAAAGAGTATGGAAAAAAAAGTTAGAATATTATGTACTAGAGAAATTCAAAGATCTTTAAAAGATAGTTCACATAAAATGATAGCAGATATCATTTATTCTAATGATTTAGGTAAATATTTTGATATAACTAGAGAAGCAATTAGATGTAAAAGAAATGGTTCTGAATTTATATTTGCTGGATTGGCACAAAATACTGTTGATTCAATTAAATCTTATTCGAATATTGATTTTTGTTGGGTTGAAGAAGCACAATCAGTATCAGAACATTCATTAGAAATTTTAATTCCAACTATTCGTGGTGATGAAAGTGAAATTATATTTACATTTAATCCATATACAGTTGAAGATCCAGTATATAAGAGATTTGTTTTAAATGGACGCTCATTAAAAGATTGTGTTTTAATACCAATTAATTATTATGATAATCCATGGTGTCCTCAAGTACTAATAGATGAAGCTATATATTTAAAAGAAAATGATTTTGAAGCTTATTCTAATATTTGGGAAGGTTTACCAAAGAAATATAGTGAAGCTATTATATTTAAAGATAAATTTAAAGTCTCTTACTTTGAACCTAATGAATCTTTATGGGATGGTCCTTATTATGGATGTGATTGGGGATTTTCTGATGATCCAACTGCAATTATAAAATGTTGGATATATGGAGATATACTTTATATAGAAGATGAAGCATATGAAAAACATGTTGAAATTGATATGTTAGCTCCATTCTTTGATAAATTACCTAAAATAAGAAATTATGTTATTAAAGCTGATTCTGCTAGACCCGAATTAATTTCTCATATGAAACGAAATGGTTTTAGAAGAATGATATCAGTAAAGAAATGGAATGGATCAATTGAAGACGGTATAGATTATATTAGAAGCTTTCATGAAATTATTATTCATCCAAAATGTACTAATACCTTAGAAGAATTTAGACAATATTCATATAAAATGGATAGAAAAACAAATGAAATATTACCAATTGTTATAGATAAATATAATCATCTTATTGATTCATTAAGATATGCATTAGAACCATTAATACTTGGTCAGAAAAAAGAAATAAAATCACGAGAAGAAAATACCTATAAACCTTCTTTTGAATCAGATATCAGTATGACAAGATTTTTTAATAAAGATTTATGGATTTCTTAGAGTATAATAATATATGAGGATATTAAATGTCTAAAAGTAATAAAAATACAGATACTAATAATGTAAATGCTCAGATTAATATCAATGAAGTAGATGAGCAAGACATTTTAAAAGATATCAAAGAAAAATTTAATATAGCATCTCAAGCTTGGGAAAAACAATATAATTTATCAAAAGAAGATATGTTATTTTGTTCCTCAGAGCATCAATGGCCTTCTCAGATTAAAATGTCTAGAACAGGTAGACCAACATATGCTTCAGATAGAACAAATGCTCAAGTAAAGACTATTGTAAATACTCAAAGAGATAATAAACCAGCTATAATAATTCATCCTACAAATGATTCAGCTAATATTGATACTGCAGAAGTATTACAAGGATTAGTCAGATCTATTGAAGTAGAATCAAATGCAGATTTAGCTTATATTTCTGCATTTGAAGATGCTGTTAGAAGTGGTATTGGTTTCTTCAGAGTATTAACTGATTACGAAGATGGTTCTTTTGATCAGAAAATTATTATTGATTCTATTATAAATCCTTTTTCTGTTTATATTGATCCATATTTTAAAAAACCTGATGGATCTGATATTGAATATGCTTTTATTATTGATACATTAAGTAAAGATGAATTCAATAGATTATATCCAAATGCTAGTGCTTCAGAATTAAATAACTGGGTATCTTTATCTATTAAACAACCACAATGGTTTTTAGATCATGGTAAATCAATTCAAATAGCTGAATTTTTCGTTAAAGATTATAAAACAAAGACTATTGTAAAATTATCTGATGGTAGAGTTCTGGATAAAAAAGATTTATTAGATCATGAAAAAGAGTTAATACAAGCTGAAAGAAGTACATTAGAACCTATTATTAAATGGTATAAAGTAAATGGTATTGAAATATTAGATTCTCGTGAATGGCCTGGTAAATTTATTCCAGTAATTCCAGTATTTGGTGATGTTTTATTAGAAGATGATAAGAGAATTTGGTCTGGTCTTGTTCGTCAAGTAAAAGAAGAACAGATGATGAAAAATGTTGTTGAGACTACTATCATCGAATTAATTGCTGCTGCTCCTAAGACTCCATGGGTTGGTCCAAAAGGTTTCGTCGGTGATCAAAAAGATAAGTGGCAAGATGTTAATTTAAAATCTCTTGCTTATATTGAGTATGAAAGCAAAGATGATGATGGTAATCCTTTAGAACCACCCCAAAGAAATGTTGCAGAACCACCAGTACAAGGTGCATTACAGTTATTAGAGATATTAGAAAATGATATTAAGGCTACTAATAACTTATATGATCCATCTCAAGGTCAAAAAATAGCTAATCAATCTGGTATTGCTGTTAAAGCTTTACAAATGGCTGGTTCTATTGCAAATTATCACTTCTCAGATAATTTAAGTAGAGCAATAAGAGTAGTTGGAACAATTTTAGTAGATTTAATTCCAAAAGTATATTCTGCAAAGAGAGTTGTTAGAATTATTGGAATAGATGATAAACATAAATTAGTAACAATTAATGGTCTTCCTTCTCAGACAGGTGCAGAAACAGAACAAAGTGTACAAAAAATATATGATGTTACTGTTGGAAAATATGATGTTAGTATTGAATCTGGCCCATCTTTCCATACAAAGAGAGAACAAAATCTAGATATGTTATTTAATCTGGCTTCTCAAAATCCAAATCTATTAAATGTAGCTGGCGATTTAATTGTTTCTCAGATAGATGATCCAATTGCTATTCAATTAGCTCAACGATTAGAAAAAACATTACCACCTGGATTAGCAGACGATAATCAAAATATTCCTCCTGCAGTTCAACAAGCTCTACAACAACAGCAAAAAATGATTCAACAATTAACTCAAACCTTACAAAAAGAAACACAACTTGCTGATCATGAACAAGCAATGTTACAAGCTAAGTTAAAAATAGCTGAAATGGATCAACAGACTGAATTAATGAAACATCAAGCTACTTTACAACATCAAATGGCTACAATAGGAATTCAAAATCAATTAAAAGATATTCAGGAACGAAATAAAGCTGCTAATGATTTACTTCAAAAAATAGCTGAACATCATTTAAATAAAGATTTAATTATGTCTCAAGCACAAGCAGATATGGTTAAAAATGAACATAAAGCAGTAACAAATATGGCTGAAAATACTCATTCACAAGCTATATCACAACCTCCTCCTATGCCTGCTATTGGAATTGAAATTTCTGGTAAAGCACCTCATAATCCAGAATAATTTCCTTCTAATATACCATTGTAGTACTCTAGTAATATCAATGATTTACAAACAAAATTATTTATTACTTACAAAATATTAATAAAAATTTTAAATGTTGTTATATAAAGTACATATAATAATATATAGAAAGAAAGAGTTCTAGAGTCTCTTAATACTCTTGATTTTATCCTTGGAGATTATAACCAATGCCACGAACACCAGTACAATATGAAAGTATGTCAGAAACCTTAGCTAAATCGAAACAAGCTACTCAGGAATCTCAACCTACTTCAGAAATTAATACCGAAATAAATCAACCTATCGCTGAGAACCAAGAAGAAGTTCAAAACAATGTAGAATCAGCACCTACAGAAGAACCAATTAATACTCAAATTAATAAAGACGAATCTGAGGAAATATCTGATGAAGAAGCCTTAGCAGCTTTAGAAGAAGATGATCCAGAACATTCAGAATCAGAACCTGAAAAGCCTAAACATCGAAGTAGAAATGCTGAGAAAAGAATAGGAAAGTTAGTAAAAGAACTTAATATTGTAAGAGGCCAACTTCAAGCTTATCAATCAATAACTCCTAATCATCCTAATGCTGAATTAACTACTGATAATCAAGAGATTAATTATATAGATTCTTCATTACCAGATCCAACCAAATATGCAAATGGTGTTGATGATTTAGATTATAAATTAGATGTTAGAGATTATCAAAGAGAACTTCAAAGAAAAGCCAATTCATTTAAAGAAAAAGTTCAAAGTGCTTCTCAAACCTATAAAGATTTACCTGAATTAATCGCTTTAAATGTAAAGACTCCAATCTCTCCAACAGTTGTAAAAGCTTTATATGATAGTTCAGTTCCAGTAGATCTTTATTATTACCTATTAAAAAATCCAGATGTTACTTCGAAATTAGCAAAAGCCTCTCCTGAAATGTGTGCAAAAGAAATTGGTAAGATAGAAGCAAAATTAGAACTTTTAAATGAACAAAAAGTTACTAAAAAACCTGAAACAAAGCCTTCTAATTTACCAGCTCCAATTACTCCAGTAAAAGCAACTAAGCCTACTGGAACAACTACAACAAAAAAATACAATTATAGAGAATACTAATTTAGAAAGGAACTTCTTCTATGGCAACTCAAAATATTTTCAACAACGTAAGTGCAATCACAGCTTGGGCTCTTGATTCACTTATTAATAACACAAAAATGCCTTCTCGTGTGGCGCGTCGATGGGATGATGACTTTGCGGGAAGTGAATTAACTTCAAAAGCTAAAATTGGTGACACTTTAAATATCCGTGTTCCTGGTTTCTACAATGTTCGTACTGGTGCTGCTGCTCAACCAAATGGCTATAATGATACTTATGTACCTGTAACTCTTCAGCAATATGGTGTGGATTTACTCTTAACTTCTAAAGAACTCACTTTAAATGTAGATGAATTCTCTGAAAATGTTATGGTACCTATGATGGCCGATTTATTCCAGAAAATTGATACTGATATTATGTCTAACATTCTATCTTTTAATCAATTTAGTGGTCAAGTTGGTACTGCTGTAACTTCATTAACTCCATTCCTTAATGCTTTTGCTACTGCTCAAGTTCAAAGTGCTTGCCCTGTAGATGATAAGATTTCTGGTATGTTAAATCCTCATATGCAAGCTAGTATGATTGGTGGATTATCTACTTTATTTAATCCTTCAAAAGAAATTAGTGATCAATATCGTAATGGTTCATTAGGTGAAGCTGTTGGTATGGATTTCTTCTCTACTGCTAACGCTCCTAGTCATACAGTTGGTACTTTCTCTGGTACATTAACTGTTGGTACTGGTTCTACTGATGGCGGTAATACTTTTGTAATTTCCGGTATGACTGGTAATTTTAATCCTGGTGATAAATTTACTGTAGCTGGTGTATATGCTGTCAATCCTCGTGGTAAAGATGTAAAATCCGAACTCAAACAATTTACTGTTGTTTCTCAGGTTGGTACCACAGTTACTTTTAGTCCTGCTACTTATTTAACTGGTCCATTACAAAATGTCAGTGCTCTTATGACTGCTTCTGATGCTATTTATCCTTGGGGTACTTCTGCTGCAACTGCTTTAACTTCCGGTACTGGTCAAATCTTAACTGTATCTGCTATGTTCCATGAAGATGCTATTGCTCTTGCTATTGGTGACATTGATGATCTAAAATCTGTTGGTGGTACAGTATCTAGCCGTCAAAAAGATGATCGTACTGGATTACGGTGTCGTTCATTAGCCTGGTATAACGGTATGGGTGACCAAGCTTTATTCCGCTTAGATATTCTCCAAGGTTCTGCTCTATTACGGCAAGGTCTTGGTGCTCAAGTTATTTATTAATTTTTAAAATAGAAAAAGAAAGAGAGAATAAAAAATGTCTAGTACACCTTATGTTACTACTGATACTGTTTTAACCGCATTAACTTCATTAACTGCTGTTGATAGTACTGCTCCAACTAATACCACTCCTTATGGTTTTAGTCAGACTCAGGCCACAGAAATTTTAACTCAGCTCAATGCAATAATTTCCTTATTACAAGCTGGCAATTATTCTGGTCCTAAGGCTTAATTAATAACCATTAATAATATAAATTAATGAAAAGAGATCCTTATGAAAATAGGGATCTTTTTTTATATAAATTGTATATAATAATAGTAGAGGTTATATGGAAATAGAAAATTTTCCCATAAAATTATATCATCCAGACGGTAATTCATTTATATGTCCCACTAAAGAATTTTATGATTCATTACAAAATAAAGATGAATGGGACACACTTCCTTTTACTGGTCCTAGAAAAATTATTATTGATGAAGAATGTCCATATTGCTATAATATAAAAATTGAAAATGCAAAATATCAAAAACAGATTAGAAAAGATGCAGATAAAATTGCAATTCTCTTAGCTAATTTAGAAGCAATTAAAAAAGAATTAAATGAGCTAAAAAATCCTAATAAATATAGCGAAGAAGGTTTAGCTAAACAAAAAGAATTATTTAAAGAAATAAGAAAAGATATGATTGCTAATAATAAAAAAATTAAACAATCTGAAGAATAATAAATAATAAATAATAAGGTATTAAAATGATACTAACCGCTCAGCAAATTATAGATCAATCTTTACGATTAATTGGTGTTCTTGGTGTAGGTACTGAAATAACCGCTCAAGAATATTCAGATTGCTTACAACAATTAAATCTTATGGTAGACAAATGGAATCTTGTTGATCTATTAGTCTATTCAACTAATCCGCATATCTTTCCATTTATATCAGGACAACAATCATATACTTTAGGTACTGGTGGTGATTGGGATATGCCCAGACCAGCTAGAATTGATCGTATGTCTATTCAATATCCAAATAATTCTACTGTTCCTATTGAATTAGCTATTGATGCTAATTTTAATCTTGAATCTTGGCAGAATATTATAGTAAAAAATATTCCGGGTCAATTTCCTCTTGTTTGTTGGAATAATACTGGTTTTCCTTATATGACATTAAATTTTTGGCCTATTCCATCAGGTCCAGCAAATGTAGTCTTATATACTTGGGATATGATGCCTTTAGTTCCAAATTTAGTATCTAATGTTGAATTACCTACAGGATATTCAGATGCAATTATATTTAATCTGGCTGTCAGATTATGTATGATGTTTGATAGGCAACCATCTCAAATGTTATTACAAGAAGCAATGAAAGCAAAGAACGATATCAATGATATTAATGCTGATATTCCTTCCTTACATTATGATCCAATGTTTGCTGGTTCAAATGCACCTAATTTAAGTATTGCTGCAAAATCATATGGTAATGTGGTATTTTAATATGAATATAAAATGTAATGAGTGTAAAAAAATAAAATCGGAGCAATATTTTCATAAAAATTCACATAATAAAAATGGATATGATGGAAAATGTAAAGAATGTAGATTAAAATACATACATACTGATAAATATAAAGAAAGACAAAGAAATTATGATTTATATAGAAAATATAAAATTTATGAAGAAGACTATCAAAAATTATTAAAATTACAAAATAATAAATGTGCCATTTGTGATAAAATAGTTGTTGGAAGATTATATGTTGATCATTGTCATGAAACAGGAAATATTCGTGGATTATTATGTCAGACATGTAACAGTGGACTTGGATTATTGGGAGATAAAACAGAAAATTTAATAAGGGCATTAAATTATTTAATTAATAACTAACTAAAAATATCAGGAAATATTATGTTTATTGTATATTTAAGTGGAATTTTAACAGGTATCATTGGCACATTATTAGTTATCAGAAATAATAAAGCCAAAGCAATTGATATAATTAATAAACAAGATAAGTAATATAATATTATTAGGAGAATAATAATGGCTGAGAAGAAAGAAACAAAAAAGAAGAAATCCGGAATTCATATTAAAGAAAGTCATAAGGGATTACTACACGAAGAGCTTGGTGTTTCTGAAGGTGAAAAGATTCCAGCTTCAAAGATTGAAAAGGCTAAGAAAAATGCTAGTCCTGCTGAAATGAAACGTATTACCTTTGCCGAAAATGCTAAAAAATGGAAGCATACTGGTCCTAAAAAGAAATCTACTATAAAGGAATATTAATATGTTAACTACAGTATTAATTATAGTTGGATTATTTATTACATTTGAAATTTATTTTAGAAAATCAGCTAAATTAAAATTATCGGTTGAAGAATTTAAGAAAATAGAAGATGATATAACTAAAGATATTAATAAATTAGATAAAAAATAAAGAATAGTTGGAGAAAAGGAAAATAAAATGAAAAAGAAAGTAGAAAAAGAAATTGGTATTCCTAAATCTGCTTCCAAAGAAGCTAAAAAATTAGATGAAAAGCTTGATAAAGAACATAAAGTAAAAGAAGGATCTAAAAAAGATCTTGAATTAGATAAAAAGATTGTAAAAGCTGATAAAAAAGCTAAAAAAGAAGGTAAAAAATTAAAAGAATCTGATATTCACGAATATTAATTTAGGATTTAATGTGACTGTTACTTATACTCAGCAAATGTTTTCTGCTACCGATATAAATAATATGCCCTTATCTTATGGTAAGCTTTATTTATATAAATCTGGTACAAATATTCCTGTAGACACTTATGGTAGTTCAGGTAATTCATTTGTAATTAATCCTTGGCCATATATTTTAAATGTTCTAGGTCAAGCCGATAATTTATATTTGTCTAGTGATGTTACTAATCCATTAACTATTAATTTAACAGATCAAAATGATGTTCAACAGCCACATTATCCTATTTCTGGATGTCAAAATATAATAACCCAAATATATAGCAATTCAGAAGTATCTACAATCTTTCCAACAGTAACATTGCAATATGATACACAGACTCCAACTAATGGTACTAATTTTCATATTCAGGCAATTACTACTGGAGATAATTTAAGATATCAATGGGTTAAGAATGATGCACCAATAACTCAATGGGATTCACTATTAGAATTTGTGCCTATTACTACAGCAGATTCAGGTAATTATGGTGTTTATGTCTATAATTCATTAGGTGAAGTATATAGTGGTGCAATTACAATAACAGTAGTATAATAGGAAAATAACAATGACTAAACAACATGATATATCTCAGATAACCAATCCCAATAGCGCAACATTGGTTAATTATACTGCACCATATACTGGAGCGGCGGGGAGACTTCTGTCCTTCAAGCTGGCCGATACGGTCAGCGCCAAGGACTTTGGCGCCGTGGCCGATTGGAATGGCACCACAGGCACGGACAATGCTCCCGCCTTCCAGGCTGCAATCGACTACCTGTTCAGCGTGGGAGGTGGAACACTGTTGGTTCCACAGGGCTTCTATCTCATCAAGAGCGCCTTGAACCTCGCGGGAACGGGTGTGGTCAATGGCCGCAATGGCAACACTCCTATCCGCATCGTTGGCGCAGGTATGCCCAATGCCTTCGACACTGGGTCCTGGACTACCTACGGAGGTACATGGATCGTGGGCCAGACATCGGGTTGGGTGATCGATGCCACTGGTCTCCAGTATTTTAGCCTGGAGGATATCGGTTTGCGTGGCACCGGCGCCAATGCCAGCCGTGGTGGACTGCTCTCGGCCAGGTCCACCATAGTGCAGTTCGCCCAATGTCACACCCTCAGGAAGGTCACCATCTGGATTGATACATATCCTACCTATACCAGTGTTGGTTCTATTGGATGGGCAAATAATGGCGCTGAATCCTGCTGGATGGATGGTTGCTGGTTGATTGCTGACACGCCTCACACAGTCACGTTCAACAATGCCACGGACCTGAACCTCGCCAGTCCCTATGCGACCATCGGCGGTCCCACCAGTTCCACAATGATGAACTTCCGCAACACTACGTTCCAGGCCATCACCGGCTATGCTTCTTACCTCCAGGGTGGGTGCGACCTAACCTTTGATACCTGCATATGGACCAAGTGGAACGGAGCAAACACCACTAATTATGGCATCCGCCTTCTGGCTGGCAACAGCGGAACGGCTCACAATCAGTCCATCCGTATCACGGGCCAGGTAGAAATGTTCTCGGGCGCGATTCGGATTGATGATTCCCTTACCTGGAACATCACCACTGATCTACTGATGCCCAGCCCCACCAACCCCTATGTCTCCACGGGCGGCGTGGAGATGAATGGTTGCACCTGGAAGATCCAGAACATGTATGGGTCCACGGGCCAGTCCACGATTACCTGCTCGTCTGCTTCGTCTATGAACGGCGGTGAGATCCATGTTTACGCGGGCGGTTCCGTGTCTGCCAACACCAATCTCTCCACCAATGGCACCCAGATCCTGGGTCACAACTACGACCTGACCAACGTGGCTACACAGCTTGCCACTGGGTCCAGTTATATGGCTTTAGGTGCAACCCCTGGCGCTACCATCATGCCCAATAGTGCCAATAACGCCACCGCTGCGGCCGCCCCCAACGTCCCAACCAGCTACCTACGCCCCGATGGGTTCGTGCAGCTCGCAGGCAGCTTCACCCCCAATGGTGCAACCACCATCGCAGCCGGCATCCCCGCCGGGACTATCGTTGCGGCCCATCAACCCAATCGTGAAGTAGATGGTATCGTTTATATAGCAGGTGCTATCGGATATTGTCGAGTGCTTACTAATGGTCAGATAATTTTTGGAACTAATGTTACTACAGGACAAAATGCAAATATTGATGGATTCAGTTATAAGTTGAATAACTAGGCAGCTTGCTCTTTGGGCTTCTGCGTTTCACTCACCTCACTCTCCCTTCTGCTCAGGTGCCACCCGATCTGGAAGAACAATGGCCCAAATCCCTATATAATATTATTAGAACAAGGAATAATAAATGTCAATGATACCCTCTGGACTATATAAAATATCTAATATTATAGATAATAAAATATATTATGGTTCTTCTATAAATTTAAAAAGAAGATTAAAAGATCATAAATGTTTATTAAATATCAATAAACATCCTAATAGACATTTACAACAATCTTATAATAAATATGGAAAAAATTCTTTTATTTTTGAAATAATATTATATTGTTCTAAAGAAGATTGTTTATTTTATGAACAAAAATTTTTAGATAAATATTGGGATAATTCTATTAATTGTTATAATATTGCTAAAGATGATGTAGCTCCAATGACAAATATTAAAGTATCATTAACAAGTAGAATAAATAGATCTATAAGACAATTAGGATCTAAAAGATCTGAAGAAACACGAAAAAAGATGTCTGAAGCTCAAAAAGGCAATAAAAATCATCAATTTGGTAAATCACCTTCAGAAGAAACACGAAAAAAGATGTCTGAAGCTCACAAAAATGTAATTTTTTCTATTGAAACACGAAAAAAGATGTCCCAATCACAAAAATTAAGATATTTAAATGAAAATAAGGTGAAATAATGACAAGTATGATACCGTTTATATACCGGGCACTGGATTCAACAGGAAATCCATTAGTAGGTGGTAAATTATACACCTATACTGATAGTACATATACTACGCTAAAGGCTACATATACTGATCCATCTGGATTATATCTAGCTCCTAATCCTCTGATTCTAGATGCATATGGTCAGGTAATAGTATATGCTCCTGCTGGTGCCTTATATGTTAATCTATTAGATTCATTAGGCAACCAGATGCCATACTATCCAGCATCATTTAATGTACCAGCTACAATAGGATCTACTGGCCTATCTGGTATTGGATTGACTACTGTTCCTACACAACAGAATTTTGTTGCTACTGCTGGTCAGACAGTATTTACGGTTACAATTCCATATGTTGTTGGAATCAATAACGTAAATGTATATCAAAATGGTGTTAGACTAGTATCAGGTATTGATTTTACAGAGACTAATACTACCACTATTACGTTGACAGTAGGTGCATCAGTTAATGACTTCATCTCAATCATTACAATGGAAGATATCTCAGATCCTACTGGTGTTGCTGCTGCTAATACTCTAAGAAGCAATTTGGCTGATACAACCACTCCTGGCAATGGTCAATCTCTTGTTGGATTTAATTCAAATTTTTCATATGGATTAAATACATTACCAGGAGCTTTATTAGATACAACTACTTCAGGCCATGGCTCTTCCCTCGTCGGCTACCTTGCTCCCTACACGGGGGCCGTGGGACGGACACAACAGAGCAAGAACGCCGAGACGGTGAGCGTCAAGGACTTTGGTGCGGTTGGGGATGGAGTTACAGATGACAGCGCGGCATTTATTGCTATGTTCGCTACGGGCCTTCCCTGGCATGTACCCTACACAGCTTCTGGCTATCTCATCAACACACCCTTGGTCATTACATCTAGCGGAAAGTGCGAAGGCCAGTTGATCGTCAAGGCTGGTTTCGCTGGTGTAGCTGTCCAAATCCAGAACCCTATCTATAGCACAAAGATTCTGGTTGAAGGTTTGAATGTCTACTCTACGGATGTGAGGCCAAACCCATACACGACTGCCAAGACGGTGGGCATCCTGGTTGGTCCTACGGCTACTTATTCTGGCAACACTCCTACCCCTGGTGTGACACTTTTGAATTGTCGCGCAACTCGATTTTCCATCAATCTCCAGATTAGCACGTTCAATGTTACGATCCTTTCGGGTGCTTATCCCCAAGGAGATCACAACATACTGGTTTATTCCTATGATACCTCTTACAACCAAGTGAATGATGTATCACTTATAGATGTTCAAGCAGATTCAGCTACATCTACGGTGGGACAGGCTTATGGGCTTCGGGTGGGTACTACTGGAAACGGGACTTACACGGGAAACACCAACATGGGTGTGAACCTCAAAATCTACGGATGTGATTTTGATGGGACTCCTGTTTATTTAGACAATATATTTGGTGTAGATTATCACTCTAATTATCATGAACAGGGAGTTGGCTATACCTATCATGGTGCGGCGGTGATTATGGGCTCCGCAGGTGCTGGTTACTTGCAGAACGTGCATATTGACAACTGCTGGTTTACACAATTTGATTACGCCATGAATCTTGCCGCGCAAGTAACCAATTTGCAAATTGGCGTTTGTAGTTATGCGTCCATCAAGTATTCTGCATTGCAGGTAAATGCCGCTGAATCACAGACATTCAAATATAGCAACGGCATCGCACTCGGGAGTACTCCTAGCTGGGGAGCATCAGGCTATTCTGAAGTTCAATTCAACTTCTCCGCAGGAATCTCCGTAAGCCAGCTTACATTCGCTGGTGCATCAATCTTCAACGATGGTTTGATCGCTGGTTCTCAATTAGTGGCCAACAAGAACATCACGACGAACTGGTATCCCAACGGTCGGACTAATGATGGATGGATGAATAATGCCTCCATTTATGGGCGTTTCCGGTCCTCCACAGCCATACAAACAGGCATTACTGGCACACAGAGTGGCACCAACTTCCAATTCACCACGCCCGCTCAAGCGGCGTTATTCAATGGCGGTGATAGCATTTCCGCAAGCATAGGAGGTGCCAGCTTTATCAAATCAATAGATTATGCCTCGGGCTTAGCCGTGCTGGATTCCAGCTATACCGGAAGCATTACTATCAGTCATGTTCCAGCAAATTTCCTGGGTGTAGGATTAAACGGCTTCGGGTCTCCTGAAGGAGTTATTACGGCACCCACAGGATCTTTCTATCTCGCCGCAGCGGGAGGATCAGGAACAACGCTCTACGTAAAGGAATCAGGGACTGGTAATACGGGCTGGGTTGGGAAGTAATACAGAATACCAACCGGCCCCGCAGTAGGGCGATCCACTACGATAGAGGCGCAACGCCATGCCAATGTATTTAAATAATTGCTGACGATTTAATTATCTGCCTATCCTCATAATATAACCGAGGATTAAATTAATGGCTAAACAGAACGGCTTTATTGGTCCAACTTATACTAATTCTGGATCTGGATATCTTAAGTTCTCTAGACAGATGATATATTCTAATTATGCAGCTACTACTGTATCTAATACGATTACAGAAACAGGTATATTAAGTGGTAGTTCGGCTATTGGAGTCAGAAAGATTCCAGCTAATACAGCATATCCAGGAAAGCAATGGAGAATACAGATACGTGGATTCTTACAGGATACAGGTACTCCTACACTAAGAGCTAGATTATATCTAGGTATTAGCTCCAGTGTCTTGTTATGGGATTCAGGTACTACTACTTTACCAGCAATTACAGGAACAGCTGAATTCGAAGCCGATTTCCTTATAACTTGTTATTCTAAAGGATCCTCTGGTATTGTAGTAGCTCAGGGAGCATTTAGAATAAATAATGGTTCTACTCCATATGTATTAGGTGGATTTGGTAATAGTACTGCCTTAGATACTACTGTCGATAATATACCAGAATTGACATTAACATGGGGTACTGCTTCATCTTCTAACTTTGCTACTAGAACAACTTGTCTAATTGAGTCCTTGAATTAACTTATAATATTATTAGAACAATAGGATTTCTTAATGTCTAAACAAAATGGATTTATTAGACCATTTAAGCTTATATGAACTTTATTTTAATATAAATAATTAATCATTATAATATTAATGAAGGATATTATTCATGACTAAATTACCTGGATTTTTAGGAAGTTCATATACTTTAAGATCTCCTGTTTATGATACACAACAAACAATTAATATGTTTCCTGAAATGGATGAGTTACAAACAGGAAAAGAACAAGAACCTGTAATGTTAGTATCTGTTCCTGGTCAGACTAAAATATTAACAATGCCCAAGGCTCCAATTCGTGCATTACATTATACTGCATTTGGTTCTATTATTTGTGTTGCTGGATCTACAATTTATTATTTAAATACTCCAGATAAAGGAGTAACTTGGACTACACCTACTCCAATTGCTGATTTAACTACATCTACAGGTTTAGTATCTATTGCAGATGGTATTCCTAATATGTATAATGGTGTAGCAAATAGTGGAATGATTTCTCAAGTAGTAGTTGTAGATGGTTCTAATTATGGTGTAATATTTGAAGAAGGTACTACTAATGCTATTCAATTAAATTCTGGAAATGCTTATAATGGAGCCTCTTTTGTAACATTTCAAGATGGTTTCTTTATTTTTACTCAGAATATACAATCTCCTACATGTTTTTTTGCTAGTGATCCTTTAAATATTAGTGCTTTAGATACAGTAACAGTAAATCTTGGTCCAGATTATATTTCTAGAATTATATCTGATCATGATATTTTATGGGTATTTGGTGGTAGATCATCTTCTGTATGGCAAAATACTGGAGGAAGTACTTTTCTTGGTCCAGATATATTTCAACAAATTCCGGGATCATATGCTGAAGGTGGTTGTGCTTTTCCATGGACAATAGCAAAATTATCTGGTAATTTATTCTGGGTAAATAGTGATGAAAGAGGTTATGGTCAAGTATTTATTGCAAATGGATATCGTGGCGTTAGAATATCTAATTTTGCTGTAGAAAAATGGCTCCAATCTTTTACTTCATTAGATGGAATAAGTGCATGGACATATCAAGATCAAGGACATTCTTTTTATATTTTAAATGTTCCAGGATCTTCTACAACTTGGGCATATGATTTAACTACAAAACAATGGTGTGAAAGAGCATTTTATCAAGCTGGCATATTTAATAGAGATCTTATTAATACCCATATAATGCTTGGTGGTGCTAATTTTAATGCATTACATCTTTGTGGAGATTATGCCAGCGGAAATATTTATACATTAAGTAATCAAGTCTTTACTTTAAATAATGAGCCAATTTATAGATTAAGAACAACTCCTCATATATCTTCTGGATATAATAGAATGTTCTTTAGTCAATTACAAGTAGATTTAGAAGGTGGAATTGGATTAGATGGTAATGGATATGCATATAAAAATGGAATTGATTATACTGCTACTCCTACTCCAACTACATTAACTAATTTTCCATTATTGCAATCTGGAACAAATACTTATTTATTTACTGCAAATGATTATAGTACTCCAGTAACTCCAACATCGGTTTCATCAATTAATGCTTCTGGAACTTGGAGTAATTTATACACTATTTCAGGAGATCAAGTAACTATTGGAGAAACAGATTTTCCTATTTCTTCTACTCTATTTGGAACTGGAAATGGTAATATAACTAATTTTACATTCATAGGTCAAGGTGGATTAGCATCAGGATCTACAATAACATCTGCTAATTTTTATGTTAATGACTGGAGAGGATATAATCAACAATCTACTACTCCAGTCACTAATCAAATTACAGATTCTGAAGATTTTAATGCTGCTTCTTGGACTTTAATTGGATGTAAAGCATTACCAGCTGCATGGCAACAATATCCAGTAACACAAATTAATGCATATAGACCAACTATATGTACTGTTTCAGGAGGGATTGCTGGAACTTTATCAAATCAGAACATTCTTACCACATATACAGATAAAGAATTAAAATTAAATACATGGTATAATTGGTCAGGTGGTATTGTTCCTATTGCATCTTGGACAAATTCACCCTCTACTGGTGGAAATGTTTTTCTTGTTTATAGTAATTTTGGTAGTGAAGTTGTATCAGGTACTTTATGGGTTTCAATGGAGAATTTTTCAAATGGAGCAACTATCAATAAAACATGTTTGGCCCAATATTCAATAGATAATGGAACTACTTGGATAACCCCTCCTGGGTGGATTAATACTACAAATACAGATTTATCAAGATATATTCCTCTTCAAGTTCAGTTAACAAATGTAGATTTATCTAAATTTAAAGTTCAAATAGAATTATCAAATCCAGATTCTTCATCATATGGATATTTAGCAGATATTGTTATTTTAAATTCTACTGATATAACCCCATCATCTACTGTTAATGTAAATGCACCTGATGGTAATAATACTGGAACATATCTCATTGAAGATACTTCGTATGGAATTCATGGTATAGAATATAATACTCCAATTACTTTTACCAATGGAGGAGATATATCCTTTTATTATCAATATGGAGATAAGAATAGAGATATATTCTTTAGTCTCAATAACCCGGTAATATGTGAAATCTTAGGAAGCATTGATTCTACTGGAGTTCTTACTATAAGTGCAGTATTATCAGGTTCTACTTCAACTTTAGTATCTGGATTTACCGGAAAAATAGCTTTTGATGTACTTAGTTATTCTGCAAATGAAGAAGGATTAAGTCTTTCTATATCCGGTACAACAATGACAGTATCTGGATGGTCTAAAGCAGTAGATTTAAGAAGAATGTATATTTTTTCATCTTCTTATTTATTATTAAGTGCTGCATTTTTTTCAATGGATCTATTTACATATACAGGCAATGCTTATAATAGTAGCAATTATACTATAACTAACACTAAAATACCAACTACTGCTGTAGTTGATATTACTAGTAATCAAATGACAGTAAATAAAATATATAGTGGTAATTTAGTAGTTGGACAGACAATAACTGGATTAAATATTCCTTCCGGTACAACATTATTATCAAAAGATATTAATGGGGTATTTACTATTTCTAATACATTAACTTCATCATTAAATAATCAAATAATAACAGTAACCGCAAATGATGTAGATACTGGAATAGTTAAATGTAATATATCTTTTCATCCTTCAATGAATGGAACATATTCTAAATTTTGTATTTATTCTTCTTATTCTACTGATGCTGCAGATGGTTATGGAGAAGTATATACAGGAAATGGTAATTCTAAATTAGGTATTTGGGGAATTCAATTATCTGATACTTCTACTAGTTATCCTTACATTAAATCTAGTGGTGGTATATCTGGATCTCAATATATAACTCCTAATTTAACTACAGATACTATATCATTTAATAAGGCTCCAGATAATTATTCTACTTTATATTGGAATGGTACTATTCATGGTGCTTCTCCATATCCAGTCTCTTATAATGCTACTTATACTTATGATCAATATCCATATATAATTAAAAATATTGGAACTAATCCGTTAATTAATTTATCTTATTCAGATGATGGTGGACATACTTTCTGTCCTGAAATATCTATTCCTATTGGTACTGTTGGCAATTATACACAGAGAATGATATGGCGTAGATTAGGAATGTCAAGAGATAGAGTATTTAAATTAACTTGTTCAGAACCAATTAAATTTAATATAATTGGTGAAGATATGAAAGTAAAAGTAGGAGATGCTAATGTCTAATATTACTCCTACTAATACTGTTTTCCATTTACCATATAATATTCCTTTAGTAGATAAAAATACTGGTAATTTATCACAGACTTGGCTAAAAATATTTAGTAATCAAATTGTTCCAGCATTACAAGCCAAATCTTCTGGAAATACAACTACAACAGTAGATTGGGGTAATATTCAAGGATCTATTAATAATCAAACAGATTTATTTAATGCTCTTACTGGTAAACAAAATTCATTAGGATTTACTCCAATTAATAAAGCTGGAGATACTAGTATTGGTCCATTAACTGGTATATCATTTAATAAAATTACTGGAATATCTGCTGTTGCTCCTTTAATGAATGGTGCAGCTTCTATTGGTTTATCTACTGATGTATCTGCTGGTGATCATATTCATCCTACTGATACTACACGCGCACCTTTATATGACTTTCTCCTAACAAATGATCCTGTTTATACTAATATTAATTATACAAATACTTATAATGGATCTATAGTTACTAATGAATATTGGAAGAATGGAACTACATTAGTAAAAGAAATTGATTATACATATACTGCATCATTATTAACTACAGAAATTAGAAAAATATATGCTTCAGATGGCATAACAATAGTAGCTCAATTAACTATTGCATATACTTATAATGGAGATTTACTAACATCAGCAACTTATACAAGGAATATTTAAATGATAGTACAACCTGGAGCACCCTTTCCTATTAAATTTGAAGATTCTGCTACTATATCTCCATTTGGTAGATTAGCAGTATCTCAAACACAATCTGCATATAGTAGTCAACAACAATATGGTGATGATCCTACATTATGGGAAACATTAAATTCTGGTACTGGAGCAATAACTTTCTTACCTAATGAATCTACTGTACAAATGTCTACTGGTGGAACAACATCAGGAGCATCTTGCATTCGTCAGACTAAAATTTATCATAGATATATTCCTTCACATGGATCTTCTATTTATATGACTTTTGTGGCTGATTCTGGAGCTACAATCACTAATAATGTTAGAAGAATTGGTTATTTTGATTCTAATAATGGAATATTCTTTGAAATTAATGGTGGTGTATTAAATGTAGTAGAGAGATCATATACTTCTGGAACCGTATCTGAAAATAGAGTACCACAAAGTTCTTGGAATGTAGATAAATTAGATGGTACTGGACCTTCTGGATTAATTTTAGATATTACAAAAGCTCAAATTCTAGTAATAGATCTTCAATGGCTTGGTGTTGGACGAGTTAGAATTGGTTTTGATATCAATGGTGTATTTTATCCTTGTCATTATTTTGAAAACGCAAATGCTTTAACAACAGTATATATGACTACTGCTAATTTACCTTGTAGATTAGAAAATACTAATACTGGAGTAGCATCTGGAACAGCTACATTAAGGCATATTTGTACTGCTGTTAATATTGGTGGTGGTGCAGCATTAGATTATGGTCATCAATATTCTTATAATAATGGAATAGCAGGTACAAGTATACCAGCTAATTCAAGAATTCCTATTATTTCAGTAAGAGCATCTACAACAGGTCCAAATGGTGTTAGAAATACTGGTCAAATTCAAATTGGACAATGGGATATTTCTGCCTCTGGAACTAATCCTATAATGTGGGAATTAGTATTAAATGGAACTTTAACTGGAGCTGCTTTTACTAATTATAGTTCAGGTATTTCTATTGCTGATGTAGATAAAACAGCTACTGCAATAACTGGTGGTGTAGTATTAGATTCAGGATATTTAAGTGCATCAAATCAGAATAGAAATATGGTAAGTAATGTATCTAATATAAAACAATTAATTTTAGTATATTCAAGTCTTTTAAATAATCAAGATCAAATCACATTAGTATGTTCTGCAGGTACTGGTGGATCTGCTGCTTTTTGTAATATTCAATGGTTGGAATTATGGTAGAATTTAAATTATCTAATAATATTCAATTAATAAAAGAAGTATTATTATCTTCTAATAATATAGAATATTCTTTTGATGATGCACATCAAGAATATATTAAAGATTTTGAACCATTAATTCATAAAAATATATATTATATTGAAGTAAGTGAAGATAATGATTTTAAAGGCTTTTTCTTTATTGTTAGAAAAAATGAGTTAATAGGAGAAGCACATTTAGCTTTTTTGCCTAAAGCCTATGGAAAAGTATCTAAATATGGAAAATTATGTTTAGATTGGGTATGGAAAAATTTAGACTTTTCTGTATTAATTTGTCCTTGTATTGAAGAAAATAAATTAGCTTTAAATTGTATTAAGAAAATGGGCTTTCAAGAATATGGATATCTTTTAAATGCTTGGATTAAAAATAAAAAAAGTTCAAATTTTATCTTATTAATAAAAACAAAATATGATGAAGTTAATGATTAAGTATAAACCATATAATAATAGTGAGGATATAAAATGAGTGGTGCAGCACAAATAATTTCTGGATATATGAATCAACAGGTTGGAGAAGCAGCAGCCCATAATGCTGCTAATACACAATCATCATTCTTAACCGGTGGTTTAAATAATGCTCAAATAATTTATGATCAAGCTACTGGGAAATATGAACCATATATTCAAGCTGGAACCCAGGCAGAGAATGAATTAGCTGCTGAAATGGGTCCAACAGGCCAATTAGGAAGACAATTTACTTTAGCAGATTTTTATCAAGATCCTGCATATAAATTTAATTTACAACAAGGAATGAATGCTATTTCTAATTCAAATAGTGCTCGTGGTGGTGCATTATCTGGAGCTACTCAAAAAGCACTTCAAGATTATACCTTACAACAAGCATCTAATGAATTTGGAAATGCTCGAAATTACTTTACACAAAATCAGCAACAAAATTATGGTGAATTATCTGGAATTGCTGGTACTGGATTAGGTGCTTTAAATGCTCAATCTAATTTAGGTGAGAATTTTAGTAGATTATATCTTGGTGGAATGGGAGATATTGGTACTTCTCAAGCTTCTGGTATTCTTGGAGCAGCAAGAGCTGAAGAACAAGGCAATACTCAAATGGCTCAAGGAATGGCTAGTCTAGGTACTATGGGCCTTGGAACGATTGGATCTTAATTTTTATAATTAACTAACTCTAAAAAATAAATAAATAAGTATAAATGGAGAAATTTAATGAGTGATTTTACTATTGCATCTGAATCAACTAATCCTACTCCTGTTGATTCATGGGATGCTTTTAATCAAACCCAATCTAATATTGCTACTCAAGGAGCATTAAGAAAGGAAACAGAAGCTCGTACAAATGCTCAATTATTAGCAAATCAACAAGTACAAAGAAGTATTGATTTTCAACAGGCTCAAGAAAGAGCATATGCTAAAGGGTTTCATCCTACTCCAGAATTTCAACAACAGTTAGATAAGACTAATACTAATACTAATAATGCATCTCCACAAGCACAAATAGCTGCTCAAAATCCTCAATATAGTCTTGCTGATTTATCAAAAGGACCAACTCCAGTAATTCCTCCACAACAAATTACTCAGACTCCAAATGGACCTGCAGTTAGTGCATATACAATTCCAACACAAACACCAATACAACCATTAACTCAATCTCCACAAGCACAAATAGCTGCTCAAAATCCTCAATATAGTCTTGCTGATTTATCTAAAGGACCAACTCCAACAGTAACTACTTTTCCATCAACTATACCAACTTCTATAATTCCTCCTACTACTCCTCAAACAACTGGTACACAAAATCAAGTTCCACAACAAATTACTCAGACTCCAACAGGTCCATCAGTTACTGCAACAACTCATCCAGCATATGAATTAAATCAATTATTAGGTCCAACAGCTGATTTAATGTCTGCAGTAGGAAACAAAGCAGATGTAAGTTCAATGGCAAATCCTACAAATCCACAAGCAGCTCCTGTTCAAATTACATCATATGGGACAATGGATAGAGGAGTAGTATTAAAAAGTCTAGCTGATGATGGATTTCCTGCTGAAGCTGCTCAAATGGCCCTTAAATTTCAATTAGATGATGCTGCACAAGCAAAAACCAATTTAGATAATAATTTAAAACAACAAGCAACTATAGTAGCTCAATTTGCTGCCTTATCTCATTTACCTGATGATGTAAAACCACAAGCTTATCAACAAATGAGACAACAAGATATTGCATCAGGTATTGATCCAAGCATGATTCCAGAACAATATGATCCTACTTGGGTAGCTGCTCAACAAGCTCAAGCTACTACTGAATTAGATAAAATGAAGGATCAACAAGAAACAGTTAAAAATAATATAGCGGCTTTACAACAAAAATCAACTGCAATGTTACAAAAAGCTCAAGCTGCAAATCAATATGCAACTGCTGCTAAGACTAAAGCAGAGACTTCATTATTATCTGCTAATAGTGGTCCAGCTGGAATTGATATTACTAAACCCTTAAATCCTGCACTGGAAGGTGTAGCACAATCAATGGCAGATGGTGGTAAAGGACCATCAATGAGAGATCCAAATTATAATTTAATAACTTCCAGGGCTAGACAAATTTATGCAGATAATCATGGTGGAGATCCTACTGGTTTTGGTACTGTTGCTGGTGTAGTATCTGCTAATAGAAAATCTTTTGAAGGTAGTGGTAATAATGCTCAAATAGTTGCTGCCGCTAATAATTTTGCTGAGCATATGCAAGAAGTGCAAGATTTAATATCTTCAAATCCACAAAAAGCTGCTCCAGCATTAAATAAATTAAGTAATTGGATTAAAACACAGACAGGTGCTCCTGCTCCTACCGAAAAATCAGCATTATTAAAAGCTATTGGATCAGAAACAATAAAGATGTTAAAAAACAGTAATATAATAAATGTTGAAGACGAACAACGTATGGAAAAGGATTTAAATAATGCTCAATCAAATGATCAGATATTGGGTGTTCTAAATACATATAAAGGAATTGTTCAACCTCGTATTGATACTACTAGTGAGAATTATAAACGAGCATATCCTGGACATGATCTTACTACAGATAAACGATTAAGTCCTACCGCAAGTAAATTATTTGGATATACTAATACTTCCACAACAAGTTCTCAACCACAATCACAACCACAAACAAAAGTAAATCCAGCTAATAATAAGACTTATTATCTACATTCAGATGGTAACTATTATCTTCAACCTCCTCAAGGAACTAAATAATGCCAGGTCAATTTATAGATTCTCCAGGTCCAATTCAACAACCACAAGTAGATAGTACTCCATCTACTACAGGTCAATTTATAGACGCAAATAGTCCTCAAGAAGTTAATCAAAATTCGGGATGGACTAAATCCCAATATGGATTTAATATTAAACCTACTACAACATTTAATGGTAAACCTTCTGTTCAACGTGAAGATGGAGCTGTTTGGTATGGTCCAGATCAAGGTAATAGAGGACAAGCTGGATGGTTTGATCAAAATGGTAATAGAATGCCGGATATTCCCGGTGGCTCATTAACTCTTAATGAATTAGCTGCTAATAAATTACATCAAGCAAATCAAGAACAAACAAAATCTTTAGCTTCTGAATTAATTCCTACACCAATTGCTGGTTTATCTAAAGGAATAATAAATACAGGATTAGGCTTAGTTCAATCAGCTCAACATGCATTATCTTCTCCTATAGTAAAAAATGCTATAAGTCAATTTAGTCCAACATTAGGAGCAGCAATAGCAGGAACAACTGCTTTAAATAATGGCCAAGTTCCAGGACAATCTGGACTAGATAAAGTTATTACTGGATATAATCAAGCATATGATAAATATTTTCCATCAAGTCCAGTTGCTGAAACAGTAGGAGGTGCATTACCTCTTGCATTTCTTCCTGAAGGAGCTTTAGGAACGGCTGAAGAAGCTTCAGGTTTAGGAGGTGCAATTACAAATATTGCTAAATCTGCTGGTATTGGTGGATTAATAACTCCAGCTTTAACTCCAGAGACTAATGTTACATCTCCTACAGATTATTGGAATCGTAAATTAACCGAAGGAGTATATGGAACTGCATTAGGTGGTACATTAGGTACAGTAGGAGAAGGAATATCTGCATTAGGTAGTACATTAGGTGGTACATTAGGTGCAGTAGAAGAAGGAATATCTGCAGTAAGAAAAAAATTATCTACTCCTACTCTATTACCCCCAGAAATGGATATTGATTTAAAAACCGCTCCAGATCAAGTAATGGAAAAAGTATTGCAAGAGGGAAAATTATTTGTAAATCCTGATGGTTCTCAAATGACTTTAACTCAAATTCAACAAGCTGCAAAAGCTGGTAATACCGATGCAAAAAATTACTTAATGCGTCTAACAAATGCTACTGGAATGGAAAACAATATTCCATTATCTGTAGGAGATATAACTCAAAATCCTCAAATATTAGAAAAAGAAGCAGCATTAGAAAAAGGTTTTGGATCTAATAATCGAGTTGCAGCTATGAGACAACAACAAGCTGCACAAATTAACGATGCTATTTTAAATACCCAAGCAGAAGCTAGAAATAAGTTATATATATTTAATTCGGATGGGCAACCTATACAGCAATTTGATATTCAAAAAAATTTAAATAATATTTCTCCACAATATGCTGCTCAAGCACAAGAAGTTGAAAACAGTATAAAAGAAGCAAATACTAAGACAACTCCAACTACAGATATTCAAACCTCATTAAAAGGACAATATCTAAATAATTTACAAAAAAGTAATGACTTATATAATCAAGCATATTCCAATATAGATGCAAAAGCCACTCCCCAAAATCCAAATAGAGTAAATATTCAACCTACATTAAGTGATATTGATAATTTAATAACTAAAAATAAAAATAGCGTTGCATATTCTCCAGAAATTAATAAAACCTTAACTCAATTAAAAACAAATTTAAATAATCCTAATGCAGATTTAAGTGTACAGGGAATTAAAAATGCTGTATCTGAATTAGAATCAAGAGCTGCAGATTTAACTCAATCTGGAGATAGAAATGGAGCTAGAATATTAAATCAAGTAAAATCCTCATTAGACACAAATGCGGATAATACAGCAAAAAATATTCTTGGTCCAAATGATCCTTCTTTACAAACAGCATCAGATTTTTATAAAAATAATGTATTACCATTTAGAGATCCTTCACAACAAGTAAATAAAATAATAAATGCTCCTGATGCAGATAAAGCAGTAAAAGCATTTTTTAGTGATGCTTCTCCAGATCAATTTAATAGATTATATAATTTATTAGATACTCGTGGTAAAGAAGCAGTAAAATCTGGATTAATTGATAATGCTATAGATGCTGCTACTAATAATGGAAAGATAAATCCAAATAAATTTTCACAATATATTTCAGATAGAGAACCACAATTAAATGAAATAGCAGAAAATTCCGTAAGTAAAGAATCTAAACAATCTATTCAAAAATTACAAGCTTTATCTAATCTAATTCAGCATACTACAAGAGCTGGAGAAGAAGCTAAACCAGAAAATTTATTGCGTATTACCCCTGAAAATGCTCTTAAAAAATTAGGTGGTTTAACTGCTGGTCATTTATTAGTAGGAAGTGGCCCATTCGGATATTTAGGAGGTTTAGTTGGTGAAGTTGGTGTAGAATACGGTATGAATAGAAGCGCAGCAAATAGATTAATTACTAATCCAGATTTTACAGAATGGCTACAAAAAACACCAGAAGCACCAGCATCTAATTCATCATTTCAAGATTTTATTAATTGGTTACAAAAAACACCAGAAGCACAAGCATCTAATCCATCATTTCAAGATTTTATTAAGAATAATACACCCTTAATTACAGTAACTTCTGCCAAACAATTATCTTCTTTACCTACTGGAACAGTATATCAAGATTCTAATGGTAATAAAGCAATTAAAACCCAATAACTAAAGAACAGGAAATAAAATGTTTATAGCTCCATTTCATCATCAAGCTGCCTTTCATAATGCAATGAGTCAACAAATGGCAAATCAATCTGGATTTATACATGGAAATATGATTCCTATGAGACCAGAAGGATCTGCTGCACCAATACGAATTCCAGTAACTCCTAGATTAAAACCTTCTCTTGTAAAGCATTCTTTAGCTTCAATAATAAAATAACTAAAGAATAACTAAAGAATAACTAAAGATATATAATAATTAATAGGAGTGGCTATGAATTTACGAAAGGATAAAAATTCTAGTGAAGATGTTACAGTATTTGAAAAGAAATGGAATTTAAATCATATTTTAACAATTATAATGATATTTACTGGATTATTAACTGGAATAATTGGATGGTGTTTTAAAATTAGTAATATACAATCTTCACAACAAACACAAATTGTAGATATTCAAGATAAAATTGATATAGAAAAAGCAGATACAAGTAAGAGATTAGACAATATTGAAAAACAAAATCAACAAATTTATCAATATTTATTAGATAATGTTCATAGAAAATAGGAATAAAATAAGATGCCATTAAGAGATAGAAAATGTAAAATATGTAATCATGAAGAATCAGATATCCTCGAAAAAGATTATGTAGAATTAATAGAATGTCCTAAATGTCATGAAAAAGCTTTTATTATCTTATGGAAAGCATCTAATTTTTGGATAGCTGATGATGAAAAACATAATTGTTTAAATAATATTGAAGCTTCCAGAGAAAAAGCACATGCAAGTGGAAATAATTTTTCATATAAGTTATAAAAAATATTATGATACAATATATTAAAAATTTAATTGATAAGAGTAAGCCAGAATCAACAGTGGCTTTCTTAATTATTTTAACTGTAATAACTTTATTAATTTGCAGTATAGGCACATTAATAGTAATATTCTTTAAACCAGTATTTTTAAAAGCTTTATATGCACTATTAAGTTCTATTTGCTCATTACTGGGAATTCAAGGATTTAAAGAATTTAAAGAAAAGATTACTACATTAATAGAATCACAAGAATCTAATAATTCAGATGACAAATAATCAAGATATAACTTTAATTTATGAACAATCTACCGGATATATTAAAGATATAAATGGTAAGACAATTGCTGAAGGATGGTCTGGTAATCATAAAGGTAAGAATAATCCCGATATGCAAAATGTTCCTTGTGTTGGACCATTACCACAAGGACTATATAAAGTAGGACTATGGGAATTAGTACATGGCAAATTAGGACCAATTGTAGCCTCATTAACACAAATAGAAGGTGAAACATTTGGAAGAGATGACTTTTTTATTCATGGTCCTAGCGATAAGAATTATGGTGAGGAATCTGAAGGTTGTATAGTAATTCCTAGACCAGATAGAATTAAAGTAAAATTATATAATCCAACTTATATAAAAGTTGTTGCATAAGTTACTACATAAATAGCCCTTTTAAGCCATTTAGTCAGCCCAATATACATTTTAATAAGCAAAAGGCCGTAAAACATCATTTACGGCCAATTTATTATATTGAATTAGTAAGAGTTAAAATAAGCCACAAATTTTAGCACATTTTTTAATCTTTTCTTCTAATTCTGGAGTCTTTTTAACTAGCTTTAAAATGGCTGGTAGAAATTCTTTTTTATGTTCACCAAGAGGAATCATATCTGATTTAGCTTGGTTACAGGAATAACAAAGCATTACACGATTATCTGGATCGAGATCTAGCTCTTTGAAGTATTTGTAGGGTAATACATGGTCGAGATTAGTTCCTTGATTATTGCAGCAAAGACATTTCTTATTCTGTTCCTGTAATTTTAATTCTCTAATTTCATCAAGTTGCTCAGATTGTCTAGTATATTTTGCTACTCTTTTGTCTCGCTTCAAGAGGTAAGGATCAAATTCACCTTTTAAGAATAACTGTAAAAAACCCTCGATACTTTTAAAAGTGGAATTGGATTTAGCTGGATATTCCTTCTGTAACTTATTAAATAACTCTTTTATTGAAGTCTGTTTTAAATAGGCTTCTTCAGTCTGATATTTAAAATTTCTACTAATTTTTAATCTATCCTGTGCATTTATTTGATACAGACTAAACATTATATGAATAGCAGCTTTTTGAATTGCTTGCGGATCATTATTATCGGGATGTAAGAATAAGTTAGTATCTTCGATTAGCTCTGATTTAATATCTTTGTATAATGGAATGTCTTTGAATGATTGAAAAGCCATAAAAAAAATCTCCTGACATATTTAATTATGACAGAAGATAGATTATTTTGAAATTATCTTGAAGATTTTTTTGAAATTTTTTTATGTCCAGATCTAATTCATTGTTATAATAAGATTTAAACCAGCTGCTTTTCTAATTTTATTAATAAATTCTAATTGTATTTTTTTAGGAGCATTTCTGAGTACATCAATGATATGCTCAGATTCTTTAATAGTGGCATGTGTATAAAATCCTGAATTAAATTGTTTCATATGAAATCTTGAATGTATGTTTCCCAATAAACCATTAAAATTCTTTGGGTCTAATTCTTCAATGAGTTCGAATAAGCCACAAAGAGTAGCAATGTCATGAATCTGCCATAATTTTAATCCAGGGAACTTTTCAAATAGAAGTTCAACTAATAAGTCTAATTTTTGTGTTTGTTTTATGATATGTAATTTCTTTAAATCTTCTTCAGATAGTACTGGAGGCAAGATCTTTTGTTTATCAAAATCTTCAACTGATAATTTATTCTGAAAGGAACCATCTGAGACATCTAAATCAATTTGAAGAGAAGTAAGTTCAATATCGGCGTCTTGACTACCTTGACTACCTGTTGCATGTGGTGTTGCAGGTGTTGCATGTGGTGTTGCAGAAGTGGTGGAATCGATGGTGGAAGTGGTGGAATCGATGGTGGAAGTGGTGGAATCGATGGTGGAAGTGGTGGAATCGATGGTGGAAGTGGTGGAATCGATGGTGGAAGTGGTGGAATCGATGGTGGAAGTGGTGGAATCGATGGTGG
>JAEHJW020007397.1_pt1 | contig 33622 bp, 53 predicted proteins | sample 9271431 | NCBI WGS metagenome assembly JAEHJW02 | reverse complement strand
ATCCGGCCGGGCCGAGCCTCGACATCCGAGCTCTCGCGGCTTGGCAAGTGCTCGACTTCTAGACCTCGCCGTCCTCCGGATCTCGGGGGACCCCCTCCCGCCCCACTCGCCGGCCACTCGCGAGAATCGCCGGTCCCGCCTGACGCGGACGGAAGCCCGAGAGGGCGGAAGTCCAGGGCCCCTCTCTAGGGGCCCTTTTCTTTTGTCTGGAGCCCCTCACAGGATGCCCCTAAATCAATTTTGAAACGGTCTAGGAGCCCTTGGAGGCCTGTCCCTGGCCTCGGCTACCCTGCCCGAGGAAGGCCCGAGGAGGTCCCGGGGAGGCTTCTTCCCTCAGAAAGTCTAAGGAAAGCCTTATTTCCAACAGGAAATAATCCTGTAAATGGTCCTTGCCTTGGCGCGTGTTAACGCGCTATAATTCCTCATCGCTTAGGAGAGAGACCATGAAAACGGCTTTTGAGCATCATCCTTGTTCCCGTTGTGGAGGGGCCGGACATTTCCGGGACTTCTCTCACGTTCAAGGCGGAGAGTGTTTTAAGTGTGGTGGCCGTGGCTTTGTGTTCACGAAGAGGGGCCGGAAAGCGCAGGACTTTTACGCGGCCTCGCTCCGTATCCCGGCTTCTGAAGTCCGCCCCGGGATGATCGTCTCCTCCGCTCCACTCAATCGGGCCCCGAAGAACTTCTTCCGCGTCGTGTCTGTGGAGATCCTTCTCGGGGCTCTTGTTGTGAATGGCCGGGAGATCTGCAAAGCCGAGGAGACAGTCCGAATCGCCCACTCCGACGAGGAAAAGAAAAAGAAGATTGTCGCGGCCGTGGCATTTCAGGCGACTTTGACCAAGAGCGGAACAATTCGGAAGCGCTAACGGGGCACAGCCCCACAACTAAGGGAGGCAAGATGACAGACCACAGCGGAAAGCCCGTGAAGGAGCGGAAGAGGCTTCAGCGCTTGGAGCGGGAGGCGAAGGAGAGGGCGGAGCGCGAGCGTTCGGCTCGCCGCCGGGCCCTACTGAGCACCGTCGTCTGTGTCGTCGGGCGATGACCAATCTCCCGCTCTTCGATCCAGCCCACGCGCAAGACCCGGCCGAAGCCGGCGTCGTCCCCGGGCTCCTCTCCTACGGATGCGAAGTCCGGGGAGAGTGGCTCGCGTTTTGGGCGATCGCCGGCCACGGCCTCTACTATCTAGACGACCGCCGAGCCGTGATGAGGCTTCTCGGCTATGACCCAAGCCTCTATGAAGTTCACCCTCCCGCCCCGATTCTCCGGAAGTCCGGGGATTTCGTGACGTGGTGGCAAGCCAAGAGAAAGGAAAACTAAATGGACTCAAAAGCGAACGGAAATGAGGCGGCTTTCCCACGGCCGCTCTCTCAAGTCGAACTTGGGAGGACGATAGAGACGGCGGACTCCTTCGACGGTCTCACAAAGCGCGAGCTCTTCGCCGTGGCCGCGATGATTGGACTCCTCTCTTCCGAGGAAGCCGGAAACGACAACGCCCAGCGCTCGCCGGATCTTGTTTCAAAGTTGGCCGTCTCTCAGGCTGACTCACTCCTCGCCGAGCTCTCAAAGGTGAAGCCGTGAGCGAGACGCCGACGATCTGCCGAGACTGTGACGGGACCGGACAAGTCGAATACGAAGGGAAGGTCGATCCCTGTCCGATCTGTGACGAGCGCGAGCTCCAGGCCGGAGGGAAGGTCCTCCCCTGCCTCTACAAGTGCGAGGCCGGTATCATCACGCTTCCCGGTTCTTTTGGGCCTGTCTCTTTCCCCTGCCCGGTTCACGGCAAAGATGCCCCGGATCTGCTAGAGTGGAAAACGCGACTTTATTTCGCTTTGAAGGCGAAGAACGCTCTTCGGACAGATCCAGAGGCAACGGAAGAAGACAGGGCAGGGGCCTTTAAGGAGACCTTCCGCCTCTCCTCGATAATCGCTTTCTTAGAGGAGCCCCCCCATGCCTGACACGCTGAAGTGTATATACTGCGGCGAGGCATTGGACCACGAGACGGGAGACGATAACGTTCTCCTGGTGGAGCCCTGCCCCTGCCGCCGCACCTCGCCAGAGGTGGAGAGGCTGGAGGAGCGTCACACCAAGGTAATGGAGAGCATCAAGAACCTTGAAATCATCATGCGCGGCTGGACGAATGCAGAGCGCCAAGGGCTTGTCTATCAGCATCTTCAAAAGATGATGGCAGACGAAGCCGCCTACAAGGAGGCCCGGCGATGAATTACGAGTGGAGAGAGATAAAGACTTGGCCCAGCGTTGAGGATGGAATCTACCAAAAGTTTGAAAAGGGAGATTTCAAATGCTGGGTTGTTAAAACGGCTAGCGTTGGGGCCGAGGCTAGCGTTGGGGATAGGGCTAGCGTTGGGGCCGGGGCTCGCGTTGGGGATAGGGCTATCGTTGGGGCCGGGGCTAGCGTTGGGGCCTGGGCTATCGTTGGGGCCGAGGCTAGCGTTGGGGCCTGGGCTAGCGTTGGGGCCGGGGCTCGCGTTGGGGCCGGGGCTAGCGTTGGGGCCTGGGCTATCGTTGGGGCCGGGGCTCGCGTTGGGGCCGGGGCTAGCGTTGGGGCCTGGGCTCGCGTTGGGGATAGGGCTCGCGTTGGGGCCTGGGCTAGCGTCCAACATTGTTTTTCCTTCGGACCCGTTGGCTCCCGCAAAGATACGCTTCACTTTATGCCCGAGCTTGGGATGTTTTCAACGGGATGCTTTTATGGGGACGAGGACGCGCTCAGGGCCGCGCTTGCCAAGACACACGCGAGTGACAAATATACTAAGCCCTACGCCGCCGCAATCAAGGCGCTCAAGGACTTGGCGACGGCGGCAGGGGTAAAGCGCGACAAGTCCTGTGACCCGAAGGAGAAGCCATGAGAGAGGACACCAGGAAGGCCGTGAGGGAGGCGTGGCAGACCATTAAGGACTGCTACGACTTTGAGCTGACTTGCTCTTGCCAAGGGGAAAATGTGTGCTGTGTATGTGTGATGGACCGCCTCCTCGCCGCAGACGAGGCCAGCCAGCAGGACCGCATTGCCGCGCTGACAGCCGAGCGCGACACCCTACAGGCCACGGTAAACGGGCTTGCAGACAATCTGTCGGCTCTCCAAAAGCGCCTGCCCATCTGCCCTCCCTGCGAGATAGGCGAGGACAGCTATTGCATCTGCGAGGATGCGCTTGTCCCAAAGATGTATCTGGACGAGACAGCAGACAGGGCGCTGAAAGCGGAGGCCGAGCGCGGCAGGCTTGGGGAAGCGCTGGAAAGCGTGATGCAAACCGCAAGCCCATGCAAAACGGGTGGCGGGGTGACGATGGCTGGCGTCCACGCCATCTATGAAATCGCCCAAGCCGCCCTCGCCGCCAGGGAGGGAGCATGAGGCGCGATAGCTGGAAGAAGGTGGGGATGGCGCTGGCTGATAGCCACTGCCCGTGGGAGCATCTCGCCCCATATCGAAGCTGTCGGAGATTGCGTGAGCGGACGCTGTGCCTACCCTGTCGCGCCAAAGCCCTCCGCGCCCGTGACCGCAAGAGGAGGAAGCCGTGAGCCGATTTAATCCGCAAGCGATCGAGTCCGAGTTCCAAGGGAAACCGACGATTCAGATCTTTTCGGAGCCCGGAGATCCCCGTCCGTTCTCCTTCGGAGTCTTCAAAGCGAAGATGATCCTTGCTCTAATCCCGGAGATTAAGGCCTTCGTCGAAAGGCACGATCAGCGCCGGACAGCCCCAAGGCCTCCGGCTCCGGCCGAGCCCAGGAGCTACACTCCAAGCGATCAAATAGGCTTTGGAGATCCTCCTCTGAAGGACCTCCCAGCCCCGGCGGCTCCTCCGACCTACACTTCTCCCCCGGCTACGGGGGAAAGGGTTCCAAGCTACACTCGCCCCCCTGCCTCCTATCCACGCTAACGCGCAAAAGCGCTTGTCATCCGAGAGGAGATTTCCGACAATGAAGAAACAAAAAACTTTCCTTTGGGCCCGTCTGGAGAAAAAGGCTCGCGAAGAGAGGGGGCGAGTCGAGAGGCGGAGGCAGATCGTCGCCGCGTTTATTGTGGCGTCATGGGTCGCCGCCTTTCTCTTCGCTCTTCTTCCCTGACGGGGGGCCGATGTTCTACGGATACCGCGAAGCCGCCGAGGCCCTAGGGATGACCAAAATCTCCCTGCAACTCAAAGTCTGGAGATGGAACAAGGCGAACCCGGACAAGCCAATTCGACCCGACGGAACGGAGGCCGAGGGTCTAAGAGTCCGGCACGTTTTCACAGACGAAGGGATCGACCGTCTGAGGACGTGGCTCCTCACTAATCCGGCCGGCAAGCCCGGCCCTAAACCCAAGCCAAAACGGGAGGAAGTATGAGCGGAGAGCTCATCGTCCATTCAGACAAAGAGCGCTCGTTCGCGCTGATCACGGCCGACGAACTGGAGCGCGTGAAGGAACAAGCGAACATCATCTTTAAGTCCGGGCTCATGCCGAAGAAGTTCACGAACCCGGAGCAGATCATCGTAACGGGTCTCTATGGCCGCGAGCTCGGGATCAGCTTTCAGCGAGCGATTAACGAGATCAACGTCATCGAAGGGAAGCCTTCGGCGTCCGCGAATCTTCAGCTCTCCCTGATTCGAGAGAGGATGCCCGAGGCCGTGATCGAGACGGAGGAGGCAACGGATAAGAAGTGCGTTATCCGAGCCAAGAGGAAGCCTTCGGACGGGTTCCAGTTTTTCAGCTACACGATCGAGGAGGCTCAAAAGGCCGGCCTGATCCGGGTCGGGTCCGGGTGGCAGAAGAACCCGGAGGATATGCTCTTCGCCCGGGCAATAACGAGGATGGGGCGGAGGCTCTTCTCGGACGTCCTCGGCGGAGTGGCCTACACTCCCGAAGAGCTCACGGCCGCTCCCATGCAATCCGGAGACGCAATCCGTCAGGCCGTCTCAATGGGAGCGATCCCCAAGAGGGGCCCGGTCGTCGAGGCCGAAGTCATCCAGGAGGACCCGGGCGAGCTCGACCCGGTGAAGATTGAGGAGCTTGCAACGCTTCTTGAGATGGCCTCCACGGAAGACGAAGCTGAGAAGGCTTATCAGACCTGGAGCCAAGCCCCGATGAGCGTCCTCACCCGTTCGACCGGATGGGACTTGGCGCGTGATAATGCGTCATCCCCCAAGCCGGACTCCGGCGAACTCTTTTGAGGAGATCTCCTGAAATGACGAACCCACTCAAGCCTCGAGCGTCAAAACTCGAAAGGATCTTCGCTTGTCCGGGAAGCCTCCGAGAGGAAGCCCCCTTTCCCTACACTTCCAGCCCAGCCGCCGAGAAGGGGAAGAAACTTCACGAAGCGATGGCTCTCATCATTCAGACGGGAGGAGCCGCGCTGAAGAAGATCGCCGCTAAGTTCCCCCCGGCGGAAGTTCAGGCCGTGAAGGACGCTTGGGAAGCCGGACAGGCGCTCATGCCGGCGGACCCTAAGATGATGACGATCGTCGAGGAGCCGATCGACGTCTCCTTCCTTGGCCTAGAATCCGGCCGTCCCGATTGCGTCTTCGTCTCCGAGGCCCACGCCGGGGCGGTCATCATTGATTGGAAATTTGGCGTTGGGAAGGTCGAGGACCCTTCAGGAAATAGACAGCTTCAAGCCTACGCCGCCGGATACTTCCGCAAGTTCAAGAGCCTAAACTCCATCGAGACGGCTATCGTCCAGCCTCTTGCATGGAACGAAGACTCGAAAGCCCGGCTTTTCGCCTGGACCCGCGAGGAGCTCCGCCCAAGGGCCCTTGAGATCGTCGAAGCCGTGAAGGCCTCCCTCGACCCTCAAGCCCCCTTGATCGCCTCCGAGAATGGGTGCCGTTTCTGCCTCGCCGCGAAGACGTGCCAAGCCTACAAAGATTTTAGCGCTGGCAAGGTCGAAGAGAAGGAGCGGACGGAATCGGCGAAGTTGTCAATCGTTACGGACGGGACTCCGATCGTCGCCGAGATCTCGGAGCCTATCCAGACGCCGATGGTCATCATCTCGGCGGAGATCGTTCAGAGGGCGGAGGAGCTCAAGGACCGGGCGAAGGGCCTTTCCGTCACGGACGCGGGGACAGCCGAAGCCGCCGGCCGGCTCGTTAAGGAGGTTCGGGGCCTTGCGGCTACCATCGACAAGAACCGGAAGAAGATGAAGTCTCCCGTCCTTGAGCTCGGGAGAGCAATCGACGCGGCGGCTGAAAAGGCCTTGGAGCCCCTGGAGCAAGCCGCGAACGCTCTAGAGCGTCAGGTCGGGGCCTTCTTTGCCGAGGAGAAGCGCAAGGCGGACGAAGCCCGAGCCGAGGATGCCCGGAAACAAGCCGAGGCAAAGAGGAAGATCGAGGAGGCACAGAGAGCCGCCGAGGAAGCCGCCCGGAAAGCCTCTGAGGCGAAGACGAAGGCTCAAAGGGAGGCGGCGGCGAAGGCCGCTCAGGAGGCCCTTAAAAAGGCCTCTGAGGCCGCTCAGGAGGCCTTACAAGCCGCCCCAAGCCTCCCGGCCGTGGCTCCGGTCCAGGCTGTAACGGGCTTCAAGATGCGCGAGGAAATCTCCTTTAAGATTCCGGACTTTTCAGCGATCCCGCCGCAACTCCTCCCGATGGTCCTCCAGGTGAACGAGAAGGCGGTCAAGGAAGCGATTGAAGCCGGCGTCATCACCGAGAAAGACCCCTGGATCTCCATCGTCCGGACGACCGTCGCTCAGGGGAAGCGATGAGCGAGGAAGCCGGTCTCAAGATCTTTTGCGTCGATGACTATTTCGGTAGATGCCCGGTCGGGCTTTTAGAGAGCTCACTCTCCGAACACGCTCGGATCTGTTATGCGGTCCTGACTTCCTTCGGTCGGGAGGCCTTCGCCGGTCGCGAGGCAATCCGGCGGAGGATGGGGGTCCGGAGCCTGACGACCGTCAAGAGCGCACTTCGGGAGCTCCAGGGGGCCGGATGGATTGAGAAAGCCAAGGATGGAGGAGGGCGGGACTCGATCGTCTGGAAGGTCTACGGACGACCCCACAACGGGCAAGGGACGCTTGAGCTCGGGACCGGGGCACCTGACGCCCCGGTCACTCAGCGCCCCGGTCATTCAGCGCCCCGGGCAGGACACGCCCCGCACCGGGGCATTGAGCGACCCCTAAACAAGAATATAAGCAAGAAAGAAGGAGTAGAGGCCCACGCCGAGGAAAAGGTCTGGAAGGATCTCTTCTGGAGCCTCTACAGGGAGACCCACGGCGGACAGGACCCGACCCCCTTCTGGACTCCCTTCCTGACGAAGAGAATCCGAGAGATTACGGTCCTCTTGGGTCCCGAAGAGATCTCCCGGCGTGTTAAGATTTACTTCAAGGCGACGGGCTCTCACGCGCTAGAGGATTTCGTCCGCAATATCGACCGATGGACAGCCGAACGCGGCCAACAGAAAGGCGGGACAAATGGAAGAGGGTTCAATCAGCCCACGGGGAGCGATTGGGTCCCCTCCGAAAATGTTTAGAATCGACGGGATCTACGTCCAGCATTGCCCGGCGTGGTGGTCTCGGGAGAGTGTTCCCTCTCAGGTCCATTTCGCCGCGAAGAAGCTGGAAGGAGTGATCGGTCCCGAGACCTATCCGGCCGGCCTGATCCCTGGAGCGCGAGCGAAGGGAACGAAGCCGAATCCGACCGGGGCTCTTCTCTACGGAAGCCCGGGAAGGGGGAAGACTTCGACGTCCCTCCTGATTGGCTGGGAATGGGGGAAGGCTGGAGGGTGGTCGATGTTCCAGGACGCCCTAGAGCTCTCGATCAGAATCCGGGGGACGTGGAACCGAAACGCCTTGGAGACACAGGCGGACATAATCGAAAGGCTCTTCCGGCCGGATCTCCTCATCCTCGACGACGTGGCGAAGCGCTCCGCTCCCGAGGACCAAGAGATCTTCTCGGCTCTCATAAACGGGAGACAGCTTCGCGGAAAGCCGACGATCCTCACCACGAACGCGGATCTTCGGACCCCCGAGGGCCGTCAGGCCTTCGCGGCTGGATGCGATAACCGAATCCTTGAACGCTTTACGGGCCTCGACTTCTGCTGTGACAAGTGGGGGACCAATCTCAGGAGGGAGATCCGGTGAGGACTCTTCCGCTAGCGGAACTGATAGGCAAGGCCGGGGAAGGCTCCATCTCGGAGGTTCTCCGGAGGCTGAAGAGCGGGGAGACGACCGCCGAGAAAGTCCAAGCCGAGATCCGAGCGAAGGAGCTCCCAAAGCTGAATCAGAAATGGGAACTCTTCAGAGCAGGAAACCTCTACCGAGCCCAGCCCTTTGGCTTTTTGACTTGGCTCATGGCGAAGCCAGAGGACATTTCCTCCGATCTCGTCATCTTCTTTGAAATGGATTCTCTACTGGAGGCTTGCGGAGAGCGGACCTCCGTCCGAGGGATCGAGAATTGGGCCTTCTATTGCTCGCGGCTCCTCATGGGCTGGAGCGAGAGACAGTCCTTTCTAGAGGAGGGACAGCTTCGGCCGGTCCCGTCCATGCCCGGGGGGATGCGGATCGCCTTCAAGAAAAAGCAAGCCGAATTCAACGCGACGACTAGGGCCTGGAGATGGCCGGACGACAGAGGGGCGGCTTACAACGAGAGGGCGATGGAAGGGGGCCGATCGTGACGGAGACGGGGAAGGTCGGAGAGATGATCTCGCGGGACTTCCAGAAAGCGAACAAGAGCCTCGACTTCCTCCGCCTATGGCTCGATGACGCTGTTCGGCTCCTGGAATCGGTAGCCTATTCAGCCGAAGGCAAAGAAGAGCAAGGCAGGAAGGCCCAAAAAATCCTCAAGGCTCGGAGGTCGTAGGAGATGGAAGATCAGGGACTTTTAGAGGATAGAAAAGCGAAGTGCCTCCTCTGTCTCGACTCCGGAATCGTGGAACTTTTCTCAGGAGAGGTCCGGAAGTGTCCAAGGGGCTGTGAACAGCCGGCCGACTTTCTCCATCCCTGGCCGGAGATCCTCAAGGCTGGAGGGCCCAAGACGTGACCGAACCCTTGAAAGGCTTTTGGGTAGAGATCCCGAAATCCATTCAAGACAGGCTTGACGTCCTTGAAGATTCCAGGGTCCAAGCCGTCCAGGGAGCCGAGGCCGTGGCTCGACTCCTGGCAAAGGTGGAGGACGACAGGAGGGAGGAGCGCAAGAAAAAGGCTCGGCTTGTCCTTCTTGTTGCCAAGATCGAAGAAGACCGGCAAAGGCTCTTGGGAGACGGAGCCGAGGAGGACAATCTCTCCAGGGAAATCAAAACGACCATCTCGGAGACACTATGAGCCCGATTGGGGGAAAGAAGGCTTGTATAGGGACGCCGGGGAACCCTTGCCCTAATAAAGTATGGTTTAAAATCAAGGGGCGGAAGATGCGTTGCTCATCCTGTCAGAGAGAGTTTCCCCGAGCCTACTATCGGGCGAAGAGGGCCAAGGGTCCGGGATGGAAGGGCATAGATCCAAAGTGGAGGGACGAGAAGAACCTCCTCGCGCAATCGCTGAAGAAGGCCCGAGTCGTCGAGGCCAAAGCAAACTCTCCTAGGGCTTGTTCTCGTCTCATAGATCTTTACATCGCGGGGAAGCTGTGAAGCGCTTAGGACCTCTCAAGAGAACGGCAGGGCTGAAGAGAACGGCCTTCAAGAAAAGAGTCACTCCAAAGGCCCGAAAGAAGTCCGAGTCGATGAAAAAGGCTCTCGACCTTTACTTCGGGATTGGAGTCCCGGAGGACCCCTGGCATTTTCCTATCTGTCAGGCTTGCGGCCTTCCACTCCGGAGGGAGGAGGCTCACGCCCACCACAAGAAACGGGCAAGCGCTGGAGGAGGCGAGGAGCCGTCAAACCTCTTGGCGCTCCATGCTCGCTGTCATGCGGCCATTCACCACGGGGGAAGCCGAGGGATTTTGGAGACCGAGGCGAGAGACTCCCAAGCCTCGCTTGATTTCCCTTGCGAGATCTCCTGGACTCCAGCGGCGAAGGAGATCCTTCTCCGCCTTCTCTCTAGGAAATGAAATGGAATCCCCCCAAGCGTTCGGGCCTCTCTTTGAAGAGAAAAAAGACGGTCCAAGGCTCCAAAGAGCGATGAGGCTTGTCCGGGATAGCTGTCTTGGGACGGCCTGGAAGAGCCTCCGAGAGATTGAAAAGGAGACCGGGGTCCCTCAAGCCTCCGCAAGTGCTCACCTTCGCCACCTAACCCGGCCGGAGTGGGGCGGATACCTGAAGGAGCGGAGGAGGTCCGAGGACGGGGCCGGGCTTTTCGTCTACCGGCTAAGGCCCCCTGATTCTGTCCGATCGGCCGACGTCCCCATGAAACCGGCGGCTAGGCTTCGGATGATCCGGGGAGCCGTTCAAAGGGCCTTGGAGGACATGGACGCCGGGCTCTACCTGACGGCGAAGAGGAGACTCAAAGAAGTTTCAAATCTCTAAGGGGAGGTCTTACGGACAAATGAAAGCCTATTACAACGAATTTGATAAAAAGCCGGCCACATGGCTCCGGGAGCTAGGAAAGAGGGGCCTCATCACGGAAGGCCTCGTCGATGAGACAAGCATTAAAGACCTGACGAGCGTTCCGGAGGGTTTCGCTCGTTATCACTTTTTTTCCGGGATTGGAGGATGGGACTATGCGCTCAAACTTTCAGGATGGCCGTCAAATATCCCTGTTTGGACAGGATCTTGCCCCTGTCAGCCGTTCAGCACAGCCGGAAAAGGTCTCGGGGAATCAGACCCCCGTCACCTGTGGCCGGATTTCTTCCGTCTTATCTCCAAGCACCGCCCTCCAATTATCTTTGGCGAGCAAGTTGCGAGCGCGGCTGGGCGTCAATGGCTCTCCGGAATACGTTTTGATCTGGAAACTTTGGGATATGCCGTCGGGGCCGCCGATCTGTGCGCTTCGGGCGTCGGTGCGCCACATATTAGACAAAGGCTTTACTGGATGGCCCACTCCGTCAACGACCGAACCGTGCGAAGGATTGGAAACAGTTTTGGCGAGGAAGGAGCGCGGAAGGTTAAAGGGCCACACGTCGGGACTAATGAAGCTCGGAACCGTTGCCCAGCTTGCAGGATGGCCCACGCCCACGACTTTGGACGATGCCCAGGACATGGAAAAGAGGGCAATAAGGGGGAAGAAGTTCGGCTTCGGTCCAGCGCTAACCTTGGGAACGGCGGCGAGGCTTGGTCAAAGTTCGACCTCATACTATGCTCAGATGGAAAAAAAAGGCGCATTGAACCCGGACTTGCCCCGCTGGCTCATGGGGTTCCCGGAAGAGTGGGGCTCTTGCGGGGCTACGGCAATGCAATCGTTCCGCAAGTCGCGCAAGTCTTCATAGAATCCGCGATGGAAATTTTAGGCATAGAAAAAGAAGTATAAAAAGCGTGACAGCGCGACGCGCTAAAGGGCATAATTGCCCAGGAGGAAAAAAGACATGGCAAAGAGGACAGGATTTAAGAGTTTTGATCTCTCGGGAAATCTCAGGCTTGCAAGGGCCTCGGCCGAGATGACCCAAGAGGAGCTCTCGATCTCCTCGGGGGTCGGGAAGAGGAACCTCCAGGAGTATGAAGCCGGCGTGAAGAGCCCGACGGTTAGGACCTTGGAGAAGATCGCCAAGGCTTTCGATATTCCGGCGGCTGAACTCCTCCGATGATCTCTCCGCGAGTGACTGGAGTCGCTCCACTTCCCGGGATTCCCTCCAAGAGAGGCTCCGGGATTAAGGTCGCAAAGGCTAGGACCCTAGTCGGGAAGAGGGATCTCCTCTCCAAGGCCTGGAACTCCGCCACGCGCAAGAGCGACGAGATCGAGAAGCCTCACGCTCGGACGATGGCTCTAGATCTCTCCGTGAGGAAGATCGGGGCGGCTTGGGGAGTCCCTGGACAGCTTCCAGAAGGGACAAGGCTCATCCTTCCTCCGATTGGCGAGGAATGCGAAGCGCTCCAGCTTTCAGGTTTGGCCGAAGCCGTCAGAGAGTCCGTTCAGTCTCTTGGATGCGAGGTCGTGATTTTTTCCGAGTTCTACAGCCCACAGGGAGCGCTTTCCTTCCGGGCGAATTGCTCCCTTCGCGGGGCTGTGATGACGGCTCTTGCCTCCGTCGGAATCATCCCCCGGCCGATCGCCGAGATCTCCGCAAGAAAGGCGGCGGGAGTGGACGTCTCAAAGAAGAAGGACGACGAGAAAAAAGGGTATATGAAAGTCAGGGCCCGGGCTCGGCTGGAGGAGCTCGGACTCGGACACCTGGGAGAGGATCAGGGAGACGCGGCGATCCTTCTCCTCGGAGCGAAGGATCTAATCGAAAAAGAATAGCGGGTCCAGGCGGGGCCGTGGCTTTCAGGAGGTCGCGGCCGGAGGTTCAACTCCTTCACCCGCGCCCATGCTCACAGCGAGGGAACTCGCCCACAATGGAGGAAAGATGACGGCAAAGAAGAAGCGCATCGAAGACGAGACGATCATCACGAAGGAGGTCGAGCGGAGGGTCCGTCTAAAGCTGAACCGGGAGGAGGAGGAAAAAGCGCTCGTCGATATGCTCGCCGAGATGAAGAGCCGGGACTCGGTTCAGGATGCAAAGGCGGCGGCGATGAAGGATTTCCGTCGCGAGCTCAACGAGAAAGAGGCTAAGATCGGGGAGCTAAGGGAGAGGCTAGAGCTCGGGGACTGGATCGACGCCCTCTGTGTTCAGACGATGGACCTCAACGAGAAGACCGTCGAAGTCAAGATCAAGGCGACCGGAGACGTGATCGAGTCCCGGCCGATGACCGAAGAGGAGCTCCAAGGAAACCTCTTTTAAGATTGCGGAGCCGGTTCGATGATGGGAGGCCCGGAGCTACCGGGCCCCTCCCCTCCCAAAGTCGAGGAAACGTCCAAAGGCATGGACGCCGGCCAGGATCTCCACTCTCCGGGAAAGCCTCCCAAGGATCGGGGGGCTTTTCTGGACAGTCGAGAATCAAGCGAGTCCTAGGCGCTGAAGATTGAGCCCTAAAATTCCGGCTAGCTACCGGACAAGTCAGGGAAATCCTCCGAAAGCACCTTGAATCTCGGCTGTCCAACCCTTCCGCCCCTTTGCTTGGGTGGGGTCGATCCGGACGCACCGGATCGGGGGCCTCGGAAAAACGTGCCGAGGCTTCGGAAAAAACTCTCGGGAGGAACGATGAAGAAGAGCAACGTCACCGGAGACGAAGAGCTCCGGAGGAAGTCCAGGAACGCTCGCAAGACGGAGACGAAGAAGATCCGGAAGGCCCTCGGGGAGATCTATCAGCGCGTGATCGGCTACGAGACCGAGCGCTCCAGGATGACCCGGAAGGAACGCCAGGAGCTCGACAAGAGGAGCGGACGGGCAATCCGGACGAAGACCTTCGGAGCCGGGCTCATCGGGAGGGTCTCCCGCTCGATCCGACGGGCAATCCTTTTCGGAAAGAGCAAGAAAGCCTAAGCCGTGGCTCCTAGGAACCCGATCTATGACGTGATACGGGAGGAGTTTCTCGCCGGCAAGTTCCGGACCCTTGACGACGCCGCAAGGGCCCACGGGATCAAGCCGCCGAGACTCCGCCGGGTCGCGGCCGTGGGTGGATGGGTCGAGAAGCGGAACGAAATAGCGGGGAAGGCTACACAAAAGGCGGATAAGAAGATCGCCGACACGATGGGAAACGCCCTCGCTAAGTTCAGGATGGACGCTCTAAAATCGGCGGACGTCCTGACGGCGAAGGCCCTTGAAACCCTTACAAGACCCGGGCTCCGCCTGACTCCGGGGGAAGCCATAAACGCCCTCAAGGCGGCGGCTCAAATCCAGGCCCAAGCGCTCGGGCTTAACCGGAATACCGGGGCCGAGGGACAAGGCGGAGAGGGATCGCTCGTCTCCCAAAACTTCAATTTCATTCGGGCCGGCTCCCCCGAAGACGGGGCGCTCCTCCTGACGGACGCGGACCTCGCGAAGATCATCTCGGCGGCTGTCCCCGCAAGGCTCAAGGGGAAAACTCCTCGGATCGTCGATGCTCCAAGCCCCGGCAAGGCCTCCTCTTAACCTCCCAATCCAGGTCGCCGCGCTGGAACTCCAGCGACGCCGGAGAGCTCGGACAAATTTCCGAGACTTTGTTTCCTATACGTTTCAACGGTATAAGGAAAATTGGCACCATGTAAAGGTCTCCCAAGCGCTCCAGGAGGTCGCCGACGGACTCCTCGACCGCCTCATGGTGAACCTACCCCCCCGACACTCAAAGACGGAGCTCGCCTCTCGACGCTTCCCGGCCTTCTTCCTTGGGAAGAACCCGACCGGGAAAGTGATCGGATGCTCCTATAGCGCCGACCTTGCAAAGTCCGTCTCTAGAGACGTTCAAAGGATCATGACCTCCGCCCGATACGCCTCCCTCTTCCCCGAGACAGCTATCCACGGAGCACCGAACGCCCCCCTTGGCGCTGGAGTCTGGAAGCGCTCCTCTCAAGAGTTTGAGACCATCGGCCACGCCGGAACCTACCGAGCCGCCGGCATTGGAGGCCCGATCACCGGCCAAGGCATGACGCTCGGAATCGTAGACGACCCCTTCAAAAACGCCGAGGAGGCGGACTCTCGGTTAAATCGCGAAAGGGTATGGGACTGGTATCAGACGACGTTTCTCACCCGCGACGAAGGAAACGCAAAAATTGTCTGTGTCTTCACGCGCTGGCATGAGGACGACCTCGCCGGCCGGATCTTGGAGAACGCGAAGAAGACGGGCGAGCGCTGGAAAGTGATTAATTTCCCGGCACTAAAGGAACAAGACGGGGACCCGGAAGACCCGCGAAAGGTCGGGGCGGCTCTGTGGCCGGAGAAGTTCTCCGAGGAGCATCTTATCCGGACCCGCTCGACCATCTCCGCAAGGTGGTGGTCCTCCCTGTATCAGCAAAGGCCGGCTCCGATCCAGGGAGCTATTCTGAAAAGGGAGTATTGGAAATACTACGAGCCCGGCGAAGAGCCTCCATTCCTCTACAAGTTCCACTCCTGGGACACAGCCCACGGGTCGAAGGAGGGGGACGCTCGCTCAGTTTGCACCGTTTGGGGAGCTACCCAAGAGGACCTTTTCCTCTTGGACGTTTGGAAAGGCCGCGTAGAGTTCCCCGAGCTTAAGGCTCAAGCCGTGGCTCTCGCCTCCCGGGATCTCCCGGGCTTTGTCCTTGTCGAGGACAAGGCCTCCGGAAAGGACCTGATCCCGGAGCTCCGCCGGGGGACCCGGCTCCCGATCGTCCCCGTCCAGGTGACGAAGGACAAAGAGACCCGGGCTCACGCGGCCTCCCCCGTGATTGAGAGCGGGAGAGTCTTCCTCCCTTCCCGGGCTCCCTGGCTCGCCGACTTCCTGGACGAGACAGCCTCCTTCCCCCGTGGCCGGCTGAAAGATCAGGTAGACTCCTTGACTCAGGCGGTGACGTGGTGGCGGCTGAAGCAAAACGTCCCAACGCTCCGAGTCCGTGAAATTTAAGGTGACCGAAATGGAGTCAAGGCTCTAAGATTGCCCCGTCTTCAGATCGAGGGGCCATTCGTGGGCATTGGATCGAAATTCCTCGGGCTCTTCAAGGCGGCGAACAATCTCCCGCCGAGACCGGGCACCTCTTACGCTTTCTTTGGCCCTTCGGCCGCTTCCATCTCCGAACGCACGTTTCAAAACTACAGCCTAGAGGGATACGGGCAGAATGGGACCGTCTTCGCCTGTGTAGGCGAGAGGTCCGGAGCCGTTGCGGCTCTCCCTTGGAAGCTGTGGAAGACGAGCGACGCGAAGGAATGGGAAGAGGTCCAGAGTCATTGGCTCTTGAAGGCTCTCGACGCGAGCGGAGGAGCGACAGCTTTCCAGTCCGACGTCGGCTTCATGGACCTCGCCGGGAATTCCTTTTGGTATGCGAACGCCCCGGGCGATCCAGCCCAGCCGATCACCGGACAAGTTGAATCCTTCGTCTTCCTCCGCCCCGACCGGGTGAAGGTGATCCCTTCGGAGCGTCTCGGAGTTGTGGCCGGCTACGAATACAAGCCGGATAGCTCGTCGAAGCCGATCGTCTACCATCCGACGCGAGTCCTCCATCGGAAGACGTTCAATCCGAGCGACGACCTGATCGGGATCTCTCCTCTCGCCGCCGCGTGGACAGCCGTCGCCGCCGACAACTCCGCCGGGAAGTGGAACGTCTCCCTCCTTCAAAACAACGGCAAGCTGTCCGGTATCCTCGTCTCAAACACGACCCTTACGGATCAGCAGTTCGAGAGGATCAAGTCACAGCTCAATCAGGAATGGATGGGTCCGAAGAACGCCGGGAAGATCGCAATCCTTGAGGGCGAGCGGATCACTTGGCAATCCATGAGCTCGACTCCGGCGGAGCTCGACTGGATCGCCGGCCGGAAACTCTCTCACCTTGAGATCTGCCGAGTCTTCAAAGTCCCGCCCGAGCTCGTCGGGATCGCCGAAGGCAAGACCTATTCAAACTACCAGGAGGCTAGGAAAGCCTTCTGGACCGAGACCATCATCCCTTATGCCCTCCTTCTGGAAGCCGATCTTAATCGCTTCCTCCAGCCCGTCCTTGGGGCCGGCTATTGGCTCGGCTTCGACCGTGAGAACCTGGAGCCGTTGCAGGAGGAGCGCTCCGCCGTCTGGACCCGGGGCCAAGCCGCCTATCAGGCCGGCGCGATCACGGCGAACGAGTTCCGGAAGATGGTCGGACTCGACCCGGCGATAGATGAGCTCGCCAACGTCCGCATGGTCCCCTTCGGCGTCGTGCCGGCGACGGAGGCCGAGGACTCCACGGAGACGGGCGGAACTGAGGACGACTCGACCGAAGATTCGACGGACGACAGCGACGCGGACGACTCAGCAAAGGCGCTTTCTCTCAAAGTCTGGAACGTCGAAGGAGAAGAGGCTCGCTCGGCCGCGTGGAAGTCCATCGACCGGCGCTTCTCTGCCTGGATCTCTGCCGCTCGCCCGAAGATGCGGAAACTCCTGAACGACGACCTCGCGAAGGCCGTCGCCGCCGTGAAGGCTTCGCCTTCTCCGGAGTGGGCGATCTCGGCGGCTGAGAACGCGATCGACCAAAGGGCCGAGGCTTGGGAAAAGTCGCTCAAGACTCTTTGGATGACCGTCGGCATGGACTCCGCTCGTCAGACAGCCAGAGGGATGAAGTCCGGAGGGCCCGTCGAGCTCAAAGTCACGAATGAGCAAATGCCGGGCTTCTGGCAGAGGGCCCTTGAGACTTACACGAAGGAGACCCTCGCCGAGAAGATCGTCGGGATCTCGGACGTGACGAAGAAGGCAATCCGTGGGAGCCTCCGCGAGGCCTTTGATTCCGGCCTGTCCATCTTTGACGCGGCAAAGGAACTGGAGCGGACAAAAATCGAGACCTACGTCAGGGCCGAGAGGATTGCTCAGACGGAGATCATCGGGGCCGCGAACTTCGGCTCGATCACCGGAGCCCGAGGCTTTGGCGTCCCCCTGGATAAAGTGTGGCTTGCGACCCGGGACGACCGGACCCGCGAGAGCCACTCCGAGGCGGACGGGCAGAGGGTAGACCTTGGAGAGCCCTTCTCCGTGAATGGTGAGAGCCTGGACTTCCCCGGGGATCAGGACGGCTCCGCCGGGAACGTCATAAACTGCCGTTGCTCCCTCCTCTACAAGCCGAAGGCCTAGACGTGGGGAGACACGCCCTTTTCTGTGATTGTTGCGGCCGGGAGAAGCTGGCCGAGATCGTAGAGGGGAAGCTAGTCATAAGGGACCGACGCCACGGGCGGACCCATGTTTTCGCGGAGAGGCTGGACGCTCTCCTTCGGAGCATGGTAAAAGACGATCAGCGAAAGGACGGGGATCATGCCGAACGGACACAAGACAAAGGCGCTAGCCTTTAAAGCCGATCCGGACTCTTTCAAGGAAGAGGGCGAGATCGGCGCTTTCTCCGGATACGCCTCCGTCTTCGGGAACGTGGACTCCTACGGCGACATTGTGGAGCCGGGAGCCTTTAGCCGGACGATGCAGAATCGGATCGCGGCGACTGGCCGGCCGGACTTCGTGATCCTTTGGAATCACGACCCGCACGAACCGATCGGAGTCACCGTCGAGATGGCCGAGGACGAGCGCGGCCTCCGAGTCACCGGACAGCTTAACCTAGGCGTCCAGCGAGCTCGCGAGACTTACGCCCTCCTGAAGCAAGGGGCGCTCTCGGGCCTCTCGATCGGATACCGGACGATCAAGGAAACGGTGGACGCGACCGGAATCCGTCACCTGAAGGAGCTCCGTCTTTACGAGTGGAGCCCAGTCACCTTCCCCGCTAACGAATCCGCTCTTATCGACACCGTGAAGAGCGAAGACCTCTCACCCTCTGCCCCGGATGCTCCGGGGAGTGGCACCGACGGCGACCCGGACTTCCTCCACTCGCTGAAGGCCCTCAGAGACACCCTCAAGAACTGACAGGAGACACCATGACCCCCGAAGAGATGAAGACGATCGAGGAGATCAAGGGCCTCGTCACCGACCTCCGGACCCGCTCCGAGAAGGCCGGCGAGACCCTGACTGCCTCGCAGAAGTCCGCCGAAGAGAAGCTGAACGCCAGGATTTCGGACCTGGAAGCGAAGCTCAACCGCCCGGCGGCTCCGAGCATGAGCGACGCCCAGGCCGAGAGCACCCTCGCAAAGAAGGCGGCTTTTAACTCCTTCCTCCGCAAGGGCCTCAACGGCCTGAACGACGTCGAGCGCAAGGCGATGAGCGTCGGCGATAACACGACCGGCGGCTACCTCGTCCTGCCCGAGTTCGCTCAGGAAGTGGTCAAGAACCTCACCGAGATCTCGCCCGTCCGCCAGCTCGCCCGGGTGGCTTCGGTGATGAGCTCGACCCTCTCCGTTCCGACCCGGACGGGCCTCGTCTCTGGCACCTGGACGGCCGAGGCCGGCGCTTCCACGGCTTCCAACTCAACCTATGGACAGCGGACGATCGCGGTCCACAAGGCGAGCGTCGAGGTCGTGGTCTCCCGCGAGCTCCTGAACGACTCGGCCTTCGACGTCGAGGCGGAGATCGCCGCCGACGCGGCCGAGCAGTTCGCCCAGCTTGAGGGCGCGGCCTATGTGAGCGGCAACGGGATCAGCAAGCCCGAAGGCTTCCTCACGAACGCGGCCCTTGCCTCGGGTGGAGTCCCGGTCGTGACCTCGGCCACGAACGACACCTTTGCGGCCGACGACACGATCTCCCTGCTCTACAAGCCCAAGATGGTCTACGGGAATCAGGGCACGTTCGCCTGTAACCGTCTCATCATGGCCGCGATCAGGAAGTTCAAGGACGCGACCTCCGGGGCCTACCTGTGGCAGAGCCCCCTTTCGGCCGGTTCGCCGGCGACGCTCCTCGGTCGTCCGATCGTGGAGTTCCCCGACATGACCGGGACCGTTGCCGATGCGGCCTACGTCCTGGCCTTCGGCGACTGGAGGGCCGGATACTGGATCGCCGACGGTCCTCAGATGGAGGTCGTGCGCGACGACTTCACGAACGCGAGCAACGGCCAAGTGCGCTTTATCTTCTTCAAGCGCGTGGGCGGAGCCGTGGTGAAGCCCGAGGCTCTCTCCGTCCTGAAGATCCAGTAAGCCGACGCTAACTGACAAACCCTAACCGGGCCCCGGGATGACCCCGGGGCCCAAGGAGAAAAGACCATGAATTTCGATCTCGGCTCAAACGTCGGCGTCGGGATCTCGATCTTGGGCGGGGCCACCATCACGGCCACCACCACGGGCGAGACCATCGACCTTGCCGGCTTCAACTCGGCTTGCGCCGTTCTTGGCGTGGGTGCCGTGGCGACCGCCGACGGCTTGAACTACTTCACCTTCACGATCCAGGTCGGCGACGCCTCGGACATGAGCGACGCGGCCTCCGCGACGATCACCCGGGCGATCACCGACGCCGGCGCTACCTGGGACCGTCTGATCAATGCGGCGACCGAGGCTAACAACGCTTACCTGATCGGCTTCAATACGGGCGGCAAGCGCTACTGCCGGATCGTGATGACCGCGATGGGGCTGGCTTCGGCCTGTGTGACCGGCGTCATCGTCAAGGGCGACCCGATCCGCAAGCCGGCCACGATCTAAGGCCGGCGAGGACAGCGACACGCGGGGCCGGGTATCCGAAAGGGTGCTCGGCCCCGTTTTCTTTGAGGTTCACCGATGAAGATCACCTTCACCACGGCTCACAAGTTCTCCCTGGATGGAGTCTCCGTCCTGTCTCCGGAGGTTGGAGACGTGCTCGACCTGGAACAGGCGACGGCGGAGAGGCTCGTCAAGCGTGGCGTCGCCAAGCTGACAGCCGGAACCGTCCAGGCTCCGAAGCCCGAGGCTCCCAAGGCGGAGCCCAAGCCCGAGAACAAGGCCGAACAGGTCCCCGCCAACAAGCGCGGCCGGCCTTCCAAGAGCCTCTAAGGGGTCCCCGTGGATAGCCTGAACGTTCGCCTTATCGAGACGGCCGCTCCCTCGACCGAGCCTTGCACAGCCGCCGAGCTCCGGGCCTGGGCTAGGATCGACGACATTTCCGAGGATGCCTCGCTCGCGACCATGATCTCGGCCGCTCGGTCGATCGCCGAGTCTTTCTGCCGGCGGTCCTTCGCTGAGCATTCCTGGAAGATGGCTTTCGACGGTCCTCCCTGTGCGAACTCCGTCACCCTTTGGAACCCGATTGCGACCTCGATCACGTCCATCACTTACCGGGACTTGGCCGGTGCCTCGGGGACGGTTAGCGGATCGACTTACAGGCTCGATAGCTCGGGCCGAAAGGTCGTGCTGATTTACGGCCAAGCATGGCCGGTCGGGCTGGACGTCGAAGACTCCTTCTTCATCACCTACAAGGCCGGGCCGGCTTCTCCAACCGATCCAGTCGTCAAGGAAGCCGTCTTGACCATCGCCTCGGCTATCTATGAGAGGCGGGGCCAGCTTCTCGTCGGGAAGCCCGAGGGAGCCACGGGAGAGGCGGACGTCTTCGGTCCCCTGGAGATCCTCGCGCCGGCCGCGAAGGCTCTCCTCCTCCCCTACGTCGAGCCGAGGCTCTAGGATGAGCGTCAGAATCGGACGGATGAAAGACCGCGTAGACCTGTGCAATCCGATGGAGGCACAGGACCAATACGGAGGACGGTCGCTCACCTTTGAAAAGGTCGCGACCGTTTGGGCGGCTGTGGAGCCCGTGAGCTCTACGAGCACCGGGAGATCCGGGTCGATGGAGTCTTCGATCACCCATCGCGTCGTGATCCGCTACACAGCGAGCGCAACGCCGAAGACGGTTATCCGGTTCGGGACTCGGCTCCTAAAGGTCGTCGGGATCTTCAACGAGGACGAGCGCGGATTCTGGATCTCGGCGGACTGTGAAGAGGTCCCGTCGTGGCCGTCAATTTAAGCGTCAAGGTCCGAGGGGTCGAGAACGTCGGAGACGCGCTTCGGAAGCTGTCCGGGGCCTTGAGGGCCGAATATATGGCTCTCCTCGCCAAGACCGCGACGGGGATCGAGGCGGACGCAAAGGAGACCCTGGAGCCCAAGACCTACACAGGCCAAGCCCGAGCAATGACGACGAGCGCTCCCGTCAAGGACGGCCTGACGTGGATCGTCCGGAGCTCCGCGAAACACGCTCGGCGGGTTGAAGAGGGAACAAAGCCCGGAACAAATCCGAACGTCGAGGCCTTGGAGCGCTGGGGCTGGAAGAAGCTGAAGCAACGCGGCCTCGGGTGGCTCATCGCCCGGAAGATCAGAAAGCAAGGGATTGAGCCTTATCCTTTCTTCAGGCCGGCAATCAAAAGAGCCGCCGGTCCTTACCGAACGGCCGTTCGGGACATTCTCAAGAGAGCCGCTAAGGCTTGGGGCAAGAGGTAGACGGAGGAAGCGTGGCCGAATGGATCTTGAAATTTAAGACAGAGACGAGAGCCGTCGAAGTTGAGATCAGCGGGATCTCTTCGGCTTGGGAACTGGAGAGGGTGGACGCAAAGACCTTTCTCCTTAAGGTTGCCGGAGACGAGACTCCCATCGTCCTCGGCGCTGAGATCGAGGCGCAATAATGGCGATCGCTTCTGGAACCGTCGCTCTATGGCTCTCCCCGCTAAACTCTAGCGCCTCTCCGCTTGTGGATGCGAGCGGAGGCGGTCATACGCTTGTCCAGGTCGGGACCGTTCCCATCCTCTTGGGTCCGACTAGGATCGGGAATTTCAGAGCCGGGGACATTCGCGGAGATCTGAGATACTACAGCAACGCCACAGCGAGGACGTCCCTAAGTGGGGCAACGACTTGGCGCTTAGAGTTTGACTTTACGCCGTCCCCGCTCGCGGCCGGGTTTATGTTCGGGATTGGCGACACAAACGCCGACAACATCATTATTCGTTGCCAGTCAAACGGCTCAATAACGCTTTATATTAATGACGGCGTGGCCGTCTCAACAGCGGCCGGGGTATTGAGGAGCGGAGATGATTACACGCTCATAATCAATTCAACGGGCGGGAAAATCAATATTTGGTGCTCTCTCTCTAGCGGGACGCTAAGGGATCAAGCGCTCACGCAAGTCATCACGGACTTTAGTCCGGCTGACGCGGCCTTTCCGTCAAACGGAAACGTTTGGCTCGGATGTTACGGCGTCGTCCCGGGCTTTCAGCCAGCTTTTACGCTTTTCAATAACGTCCGGCTTATGAGCTCCGCCGGGACCGGAGCTCCGACCTTGGATATTGCCTCCGCTCCCTCGGCCGGCTCCACTACCAACAGCCGGACGACGCTCACCTGGACGGATCTCTCGGGAGCTACGACAAACACTTTCTTTAAATCGACGACGAACGATTTCATAACGGCCGTCGAATTTGCTGAAGTCCCGAACGGTCTACAGACTCTCAACGTCTACGGCCTGACACAGGGAACGACCTATTATTTCTGGAGGGAGGCTCGCTCAAGCTTTGGGGCGTTTATGGAGCGCTCGGCCTCCGTCTCCGTGACGACCTCGGCCTTGACGGCTCCAAGCTCCTTCACGGCTGGGACACCTGGAGCGACAAGCGTTCCGCTGACTTGGGTTGATGGATCGTCTACGGATCATGTCATGCTATACAAGAACACCGTCAACGATTCCGGGACGGCTGTCCTCGCCGGCGCCGCAATGGCCGGCGCTGGAGCCTTCACCGTCTCGGGGCTATCGCCTGAAACGGCATACTTCTTTTGGGCTCGGACGGTAGCTCAGGACGGAACGCTCTCGGCGTTTTCTTCGGTCGCTCAGGCGACCACCACAGCCGCGACGGTCCCAACGGCTCCTTTTCTGACGAGGGGCTAAATGAGCATCCTCCTTACCTGGACCGCCTCAACAGGGGCGACTTCCTACCAAGTGAAGAGGGCCGACTTCACCGGCTCGGCCTCGGCCGTCTGGACCGTCATCGGGACGACCTCAAGCCTCACCTATGACGACACGACGGCGATCTCGGGGAAGGTCTACGCCTATCAGATCACGCCTTTGAACGCTCTCCTCGCCCGCGGGGACTCGTCAAATGTAATCTGGACAGCCGCCTTCGACGCTCGGCCGGCCGGGAACAGTCTCCGAGACTACCTCGGGCCGATGCAAAAGGCCGTCTTTGAAAGGCTCTCCCGAGCTGGGATGATAACGCCCAAAAAGGGAGGATCGGTTGGAGTATGGGACACTCCCCCAACTAATCCCATTTATCCTTACGTCTTCATTGGGGCTCAGTCCTCCCCCGGAGAGTTTTCCACGAAGACGAGGGCCGGCGGGGAAGTAGACTTCTCGCTCACTATCTTTTCGACACAGCCGACAAATGAAGAAGTAGACTCAATCGCGAATCAGATCCTCCTTTCCCTGACGGGTTCCCCGATAGACCTCACCGCCGACGGCTTGAACATCGTCGGCCATGAGGTAGGGGCAGGAGAGATTGCCAAGCTAGACGGCTTCGGAGTGGCACGAACGCTCCGGATCATGTTCAGGATTGAGGACCTCACGACGCCTCAAATCCACTAAGAGAGGAGGTGATACGAAATGGGAACAGCCCGAGCGGGTTACGACGCGCTGATCTACGTCGATCAGAGCGGAGCGGGAACGAACTTCGTCAAGGTAGCCGGACAGCGCGGAGCCAACTTGACACGATCGCTTGAGACGATCGACGTCACGGACAAGGACTCTTTGAACTGGATGGAATACCTCGCGAGCCTCCGAAGCTGGACTCTCGACTTCGACGGTCTCGTCGAGCTCGACGACTCCGGGTATACCTGGCTTGAGACGTGCTTTACGAACCGTTCGACCGTCCAAGTCCGGCTCTCAGCCCCGAATGGATCGACGACTTACATCGGTTCGGCGATCATCACGGAACTGAGCAACGAGGCTCCGCACGACGACGCCTTCACGTTCTCGGCCTCCTTCCAGGGGACCGGAGCGCTGACGAAGGCCTAAAACCTAAGCCCCCCGGGGCAGTAGAGCCCGGGGGAAATCCACAAGGAAGGAGGGATTAAACATGGCCGCTACTGCTCTCACCGTGAACACAGCCAAGAGATCCGGCGTCGCGCCGACTTCTCAGACGTCCGACGAGACGAACGGGAATAAGGTCGCGATCTCGGGCCTTGAACTGATCCGCCTCACGAACTCCGGCGTGGCCCCATATACGGCGACCTTCGTGAATACGACGCTCTCTAACTACGGTTACGACAACGACGAGACCTGTGCCGTCCCGGCCGGGGCGATCCGTTACGTCGGACCCTTCCGGCTTGATCGCTGGGCCGACGCTTCGGGGTTCTTGAACATCACCTGGAGCACCGGAACGAGCACAAACGTCTCTGTCGAGGTCGTCAAGCTGGCGATCAATAACGCCGAGGCTGACACGAAGTAATAGGAGGCTAGGAAGATGGCGCAGATCATCTTAGACCGTCCACGCGAATTGCGTCTCGACGTTGCGGCTCTTTGCGCGATTGAGGACCATTTCAAGACGGGGATTTCTTCTCTCTTGTCGGAAAGGATGGGGCTTTCCGTCCTTTGCGTGATTTTCTACCAGGGGATGAAGAAGGAAGACAAGACGCTCACGCTTGAGAAGACTCAGGCTCTCGTCGGGGACTATCTCAAGGCCGGCGGGGATTTTGAAAGCCTCGGCTCAAGCCTTAACGCGGCGATCGAGGAGGCCGGGCTCGGCTCCCCAAAATAAACGGCCGGCCTCTTGGGGAAATCCGTCGCTGGGCTGATCTTAGGGCGGACCTTTGGAAAGAGACCGGCCGGACGAGATCGGAAATGGAGGCGATGACCCCGGAGGAGATCGGCTGGATCTTGGACGGGGTTCGCTTGCAAGAGGCAAAGGCTTGGGATCGAACGGCTTGGCTCGCGTCGATCATTATCCGGTCCATGACGGGCAAAAAATACAGCCCCGAACAGCTACTCGGCCGGAAGATGATTGGAGCCAAAGAGGCGAAGAAACTCACGCGAGAAGAAGCCGAGGAAGAGAAGAGAGCTCTCGGGGAAATCGGTCCCCGGGAGATTGAGGGTCGAAGCAATGGCCGAAGATGAACTCCGAGTATTCCTTGGCGTGGACCTCGCCGAATTTGACGAGGGCCTGAACGAGGCGACCGCCAAGCTGAAGAAGTTCGGCGAAGCCGCGAAAAAACTCGGGGCAATGCTGACGATTAACGTCACCGCCCCGCTCGCGGCCTTGGCGGCTGTGGTCTTCAAGTCCAGGGAGACCGAGAAGGCGACCGAGAACCTCTCCAAGGCCTTTGACAAGTTCTCCTCGACGCTTCAGTCTGGATTTGTCCCCTATGCGATCACGGCCTTAAACGTCCTTGAGGGGCTCGTCAAGCAGGGGACGTCTCTCGCGGACGCCTTCCGCCGGGCCCCGGGATGGGTCCAGGCCCTCGTCGTCACCCTCGGGACGCTTGCGGCGGCGGCTGGACCTGTCCTCGTCGCTCTTGGGACCTTCGTCACGTCCATCCTTCCCGCGATCAAGATCGGCTTTGCTGTGGCGACCGGGGCGGCGGCTCTTGCCGTTGCCAAGTTCCTCCTGATTGCCGGCGTCGGGGCGATGCTCGTCGCAAACTGGAGAGCGGTCGTCGATCTGTTCAAGGTCGCCTTTTACGGAGCGCTCGGGCTAGTCGTGAAGGGCGTCGAAAAGTTTTACGGGGTCCTGGCGATGGCTCCCGGAAAGGTCGGAGCGACCTTCGGGAAGGCCCGGGACGTCGCCGCCGAAGCCTCTAAGGAGATGGGAGACAACTTCAACTCAGCCGCCGAGAGTTTCGAGAAAAACTCCGTAGGGATTGGATCGGCCGTTGACTTTGTAAAGAGCAAGTTTTCGGCCCTCTCCAAGGCTGTGAAGGATACGGCGAACGACACGCGGAACGTGACAGCGGCTTTTGACGGCATGGCGAACGTGATGGCGGCGGACGACGCCGCTCGCCTCGCGGCTCAAGAGGCCGCTCTAGAGCGCTTCAGAGCCTTAAAGGCTGAGAGCGTGGCTCTCGCCCAGGGGATCAAGAGCTCGATCGGGACCGCGATCGGGGACACGATCGCCGGCCTCGCCGAGGGGACGCTCAATCTCCAGCAGATCTGGATCGGGTTCCTCCGCGATATGCTCGCGAAGGCTGTCACCTGGGCAATCGCTCAGATGACCATTTTTCAGACTGTCTCCACGGCGGCGGCGGCTATGATGACCGCGAACCCGTTCCTCGCGATCGCCGCAATCGCCGCGATGATCGCGGTCGCCTCTAATATCAAGATGGCGAAGGGCGGAATCGTCACGGGTCCGACTAATGCTCTCATCGGAGAGGCCGGACCCGAGGCCGTGATCCCGCTCTCGGGAGGCAAGGCGGAGCGCTTCCTCGGTTCGGGAGACTCGGGGAAATCTCAGACGATTTCCGTCTATCTTGACGGGAAAGCGATCACAAAGGCCGTCGTCCAGGGGATGCCGGATGAGATCCGACTTCAAGGGGTTTTCCGATGAGTCTTGACCCGAAAAAGAACTTCGCCGTTTGCACAGCCGCGAACGGATACGACGCAATCGCGACGACGATCGTCCTCTCCACGGGGGACGGGGCAAAGCTCCCGGCGCCGGCCACGGATGGAGCCTTTAACCTCGTCTGGTATGACCGGACGACCTACGGGAGCCCCTCGGCCGATCCGCTCGTCGAGATCGTCCGAGTCACGGCCAGGACCGGAGACACGCTCACGGTCCAGCGAGCCCAGGAAGGGACCTCGGCCTCGGCGAAGAACACAGCCGGGAAGAGCTATTCCCTGATCCTCTCCGTGACGGCTAAGGACTTCTCGGACATTGAGGAACAGCTAACCGTGACCGGAGCCTCGGTCTATACGGACACCGGCTCCCAAAACGCGGCCGTCATCACGACGCCGCTCGGGCTGACGTCCCTCTCGGATGGGATGACTTTCCGCGTTCGCTTCGCCTATCCGAACACCTCCTCGACGCCGACGCTGACGGTCGATTCTTGCGCGGCGAAACAGATCGCGAGCGCTCCGGGAGAGTCACTTATCAATGGGAGCACTTATCAGAGCTATAACACAACATCGCTTTACGACCTGAGCTATGACTCGGTGAATGACGTCTTCTTCATCATGTCCCCGACAATCCGCACCGTCTTTCAGCTCAAGAACCTCGGGCTTTGGTTCGCGAACGATAACTCATCGGCCGCAAACACCGTTGTCCTGACGAGCCTCTCGGGTGGATATTCGGCGAGCTCCACAGGAACGACGGCCGTTTTTGTCCCTACCTACACAAACACCGGAGCCACGACGATTAACATCGACGGAGCCGGGGCGGTCGCACTCAAAGATCCTTCAGGCCTGGATCTTCTCCCCGGCGTCCTTCAGGCAGGGTCCCCGACGATCATTGTCTATGACTCGACCTTCTGGCGGATTGTTGCCGGCGGTGCTCGGCATAACTGCATTCGATACGGAGAGCTCTACATTCAGGCAAACACGACCGCGACGGCGATCGGAGTCTCCGGCACCTACTACAACGCGGCCGGGACGTGGACGGCTGGAATCTCTCAGACAGAGCCGAATGGAGTCGCAACCTTCACGAAGAGCACGACGGGAGGAATTGACTCGCTTCTCTATAACGGGCCCTCGGGGAGGACTTTCCGAGTGTCCGCCTCCGTTTGTATGGAGTCGTCCTCGTCAAATCAGGATCTTGCGGCGGCAATTGGAATTAATGGAACGCGGGAGACAAAGACGGGGATTCATTTCCGTTTTGCAGTCGCCTCGACCGATCACGTCACGGCGACTTGTTCCGGGATTGTGAATCTGTCAAACGGAGATAAGATAACCCTTATGGTCACGAATGAGAGCTCGACCGGCTCCGTGACAGTAGATTACTCTAATCTAACGCTGACAGAGGTCTAGAGTGACCGCTCTTGGAGACTTCTCCGTCGGTGGAATCACTTTCACTCCGGTCCCGGACGTCCATCTCATCATCGCCGGGGTCGATCGGACGAACCTTGTCCGGCCAACCTCGATCTCGGTCGAGTTTGGCCTCGGCGAGAGGGCAACGGCTTCTTTTAATCTCATCGACACAGCAAACAGCTACGAGCCCAAGATCGGAAATGAAGTCTTTCTCTACCTGGGCGAGTCGCTCGTCTTTGCCGGGTCGATTGAAAGGACGATGCGAGAAGTCCCGCTCGGAACGTCGGCGGCTGAATTGTCCGTGACCTGTGTCGATTATGCTCAGATCCTAGACCGGAGACTAATCGCGAGGACCTTTGAGACGACAGGACAGACGGCCGGCGATATTGTCCGCGAGATCGTTGCGATCCTTTACGAGGACGGGATTGGAGAGGGAACGATCCTAGAGGGAGCCACGGTCTCAAAAGCCGTCTTCCCCTACGTCTCCGCAACTGAGGCGATCGGAGATCTCGCGGATCTCTCCGGCGTTGTGTGGTGGATTGATAGCTCTCGCCGAGTGAACTTCGCCGAACAGTCGCTCATTGCGGCTCCGTGGTCTATCACCAACTCCAGCCGGCCATACAGAAACATGGTCACGAACTCGGGACGAGACCAACTCAAAAACCATATTTTCTTGAGGGCCGGTCGGGCTCGGACTGAGGTCCAGACTGAAGACTTCGTAGGCGATGGAGTCCGTCAGACCTTCACCGTCGGCTTTCCCCTGGACGAGAAACCTAGAGTTTACGTCGGCCTGAACGGCGGGGCCTTTGTCGAGAAGACGGTCGGAATCCGAGGGATCGACGACGGGGAGGACTTCTTCTGGAATCTTGAATCGACGGAGATTACTCAGAAGAAGAGCGCGACCCCGCTCGACGGAAACGACCTCCTTCGGGTGGTCTACTACGGGACCTTTCCCCTCATCCTTGAGAGTTACGACCCCGGCTCAATCTCAGAGCGTCAGATCGCCGAGGGCGGCTCGGGCTCTTACGAGGCCTTGGAAGAGGACGAGCGGATCGACGACCGGAAGCTCGCCGAGGAGAAGCTAGGAATCCTCCTTCGGAAGTATAAGGACCCGACGAGCATCGTCACGTTTGAGACCTTCTCCCGGGGCCTCTCCGTCGGACAGGTCCTCCCGATCACGGTCGCCGAGGAGAAGCTCTCCGGGGAGTTCCTTGTCACCCGGCTACGGATCTCAATCGACCTCACGCCGGCCGGGGCTCTCATGCTCACTTCGGCCACGGTAGACGCCGGAAAGTATAAGGGCGGATGGGTCCAGTTCTTCCGGGATCTCGAAAAGAGGGGGAAGCGCTTCGGGATTAGGGAGGACGAGCAACTCGGCCTCGGGCCGACGAAGTTTGAGACCTTTACCGTCTCGGACTCCTACAATACGACCGACCCTCTAGAAAATGGTGATACGGACCCGTATACAGGCGTTATTATTTGGGCAGACGGGGACGAGAACGAAAACAAATACGCTATCGGGACAGGGAAGATAGGGGCCTAGATGACGGATGCGGGAAGTTCTTTCTCTGTGCTCGGAGTTCTTTCCTGGGAGGTCCGCGACCTCTCCGGGAATCTTGTGTCCTCGGGCCGGTCAAAAAACCTCGTCGTCAATTCCGGCCTGAACCTGATTCGGGACATGGTAGGCGGAGACTTCTACAAGGCCCCAACTCACCTATGGCTTGGCACAGGCTCGGCGGCTGTGGATGCGACCGACACGACCTCGACGCTGACGGCTCCATACAAAAAGGCGATCACGGCCAGGACCCGAGCAGATAAGAACGTCGCAATTCAGACTTTCATTGGGACTGGAGAAGGCAACGGAGTCACCTACCGGGAGGCCGGCCTCGTCAATTCGTTCGACGAGGTTTCGGTTCTCTTTGCGCGGGTTCTCATAACTCCGATCGTCAAGACCTCTTCCGTCACCGTGACTTTCACCTGGAATATCACCCTCGCGGCGGTCTAAATGAGCGACGTTGAAATCACAAACGAGCTAGTCCAGTTCACGAAGAACGACGTCTCAGCCGTCGCCGGCCAAGGTCGCTATCTCACAGAGCAGAGCCTCGCCGACGTCCTTGAGATCCTCGGCTCCTTCGTGCTATCCGGTCTGACTCTCCCGACGAGCGTCTCGCTTACTTCAACGATGGCGGCGGGAGTCGCCTTTGTGAAGGGATACCGAGTCACGACCACGGCGACAAATCTCACCTTTGGGGCCTCGGCAACTTCTTACGTTTGGCTCGAGCTCGTCAAAGACGGAAGTGATCTTGTGACAAAAGCCGTCTTTGAGATCCTCACGACCACGACGCCGACGCGGCCGGACTTTGTTCCCCTTTGCGTGGTCACGACCTCGGGCTCGGCAATCACGGCCGTCCAAGACATTTCCTTCCGCTCGGGCGGGAGCTCTAGCGGATCAGACCTTAACGCCTTCTCCTCTGTGGGGTTATAAATGGGAGCCTCAACGATCACCCTTTTTGGGTCCTCTATCGTCACGACTCCTACGGTGACGACCTACACAGTTCCGCCTAATACGCGATGGCTCCTGAAAAAGATCATTGGGAGTTTTCAGCAAACCTCCGCCTGGGGGACAAACTCCGTAGCCGTTTATGCAACCATTGGAGGAGTTAAACTCCAACTCTGTGCAATCACGACAACCGGCCTCGGATTCTATCCTCTTTTTCAGAATCCGAGCGGGCTTTGGTATGCGGCGCCGACTACGCCTGGGACCGTTGTCGGACAAGCTGGATCTAATCCGGACAATCTTGTCCTGAATGCCGGAGATACCATTTCATTTCAAACCGTGGTCGAGTCGTCGGCGACGACCATCATCCAGGCTTCCGGCGTCGCTTATTCCTTGGTCTAGCTCTAAGGGGGAAAGATGGCACCACCTACAGGGAGCCCCACAATCGACGACGCCTCGCTCCCCGTATTGTGGGAGAGAGTCTCGGGACATGGTGAGAGGCTCAAGACGGGGGAAGATCGAATGAATCGAATCGAGGGAAAACTCGATCGGCTCGTCTTCCTGCAATTCGGCGGACTCTTGGCGGCGGCTGGGAGTCTGATCGTCGGGCTGATTATCCTCTTCGCTCGGCATGGTGCGGGATGACTCCCGAGGAGCTCCGGCGCTGTCTAGGCTGTAAGGTCTCGGACTCCGAGAAGTGGGCTGGCCCTATCACGGCGGCGGCTCGGGCCTTTCAGATCGACACGCCTCAGAGGCTCGCGGCTTGGGTTGCCCAGGTCGGGCATGAGAGCGGACTCCTAACGATCCTTGAGGAGAATCTCCGGTATTCAGCCGAGGGACTCCTCAAGACCTTTCCCCGCTACTTTGACGAGTGCTCCGCCCATGTCTACGCCAAGAATCCCGAGGCGATCGCCAATCGGGTTTACGGAGGGAGGATGGGTAACGGATACGCCGCCACGGGGGACGGCTGGAAATATCGTGGCCGGGGACTGATACAGATCACGGGCCGGGCGAACTATGAAGCCGCCGGCCGGGCTCTCGGGCTGGATCTTGTCGGACAGCCCGACTTAGTGCTACAGCCTCAAACGGCCGCAATGACGGCCGGCTTCTTTTGGGAGTCTAAGGGCCTGAGCGCTCTCGCGGATCTTGGAGCCTTCGACAAAATCACCCGGGCAATCAATGGCGGGTTCAACGGGAAAGAAGATCGAGACCGACTCCACGCCCAAGCCCGGGCCGCTTTAGGGTGCTGAGATGACAGGCCTCCAGCTTCACAGATCCAGAATCGAAGCCGACGTCATCCTCGGCCGCGACCCCTTCCTTACGGTCCTTTTCAGAAACGCCGGGAAGCTGATCGCTTGCGACGTCTGGAGCCGTGGCTTTGTTTGGGCCGTCGTGTCGACTTGGCTCATGCTCGCTTACAACGAGCGAAACGTCGGCCTTTCGGACGTCGTGCACCTCAGCCTTGGGGCTCATGCCGTTTTGGCGTGGCTCCATTGGGCGGCGAGGGATCAATTCAAAGAGGCGATTTCGGCTCTCTGTGACACCTTGCGAAGCTGGAAGGGGGCCCCGCGAGCCCCGGAGAAGGCGGCGGAGTAATGAAGCCCCGCATTTTGTGGACGGCCGTCTTCGCGGCCGTCTTTTCTTTTGGATGCGCCCCGGAGGAACTCCCTTCGGAGACCTTGGCTCCGACGCCGGCGGTCGCGGACTTTGCTGGCTTCCCGGTCTCGATCTGTAACTCTCTCATGCGCTTTTACTGGCAGGACGACGAGCAGGATCTCTCGCGAGTCTGTGAAGTCGCGAACGCGGCCGAGGAGGCTTGCTCCCGTCTCTGCCTAGACGATCAGCTTCAAACGTTCCTTGCGATCATCCATCGGGAGAGCTACTTCCGCCAGGACGCCCAAGGGAAGCCCGGAGAGGACTCCCGAGGGGTCGCTCAGGTCCGGAGGATCTACGAGAAGAAACTCCGGAGGGCCTGGAGGCATTTAGGGATCAGGCTCGGGCCGGCCTCTGAGATCCGGACTCAAGTCTTCCTCGGGGCGATGGTCTACCGTGACAAGCTAGCCTCCGCCGGCGGGGACGTCCGGAAGGCCGTCCGCTCTTACAACGGCTCGACCCGTCTCAAGGTGACGGCTCTCTATGCCGATCGAGTCTTCGCAAGCCGAGCGAGAATTTTCCGCTCTCCATACGAGCCCGGGGAACGCTCCGAGCTATGGCGAGCCTGTCTTGAGGTCGGGAAATGACTTTTGACAATAGGACGCTGATCTTCGCCGCGATCGTCTGTCTGACGACCGGCTTCGGGGCTTGGGGCTCATGCTCGGCCAGGGTCGAGGCCCGTCTCCGACAAGAGGCCGAGGAGAAGACTCAGACGCTCTCGAAAGAGCTCCAGACCCGGCAGACACAGATTGAGACGCTTCAGAAGAGGCTTTCCGAGGAGAACGGGACCCGGGAGCGGGAAGAGATCCGGGCCGACGGCTCGATCGTCCGGGAGCGCGAGAGCTACAATCGCCGCCTGGAGGAATCGACGCGAACGCTCACGACCGAGCTCGAAACGGCGAAGAAGGAACTTGCTTCCGCGACGGCCAAGATCTCAACGCTTGAGGCACAGCTTCAGGCTCCGGCTCCGGGTCCCAAGATCCGGATCTATGCCGGCGGAGGCTACGCTCCCGGCGGGTCCCAGGTGGTCGCCGGGGCGGCTGTGACTTGGGCCCGGCTCGCCGTTTGGGCCGATAATCCGGCCGGGCCGAGCCTCGACCTCCGAGCTCTCGCGGCTTGGCAAGTGCTCGACTTCTAGACCTCGCCGTCCTCCGGATCTCGGGGGACCCCCTCCCGCCCCACTCGCCGGCCACTCGCGAGAATCGCCGGTCCCGCCTGACGCGGAC
>JAEHJW020003464.1_pt1 | contig 33668 bp, 36 predicted proteins | sample 9271431 | NCBI WGS metagenome assembly JAEHJW02 | reverse complement strand
CTCATCCCGGCAGTATCGCCGCCGAGCGGTTTCAGTCCAGGCCATCGTGACTCCGTCAGTTGTCGCAAACCAACAGAATCACAACTAACTGAAATCGCTCAACTATCTTTTTCGGTCAGGTTCTAAGAATCTTCCCTTGCCAAACCATTCAAATTGCACACGATCTCCCGGAACACAGATCGAAGAAGAGATCTTGCTTATTGGGGCATCCATGAAGTCGGACATTCCGGGCCGGCGCAATTTCAGCGCCTTAGTCCGGGAGACGATCACCTGGAAGGTGGAACAAGTATAGTCGATGAGGTTTTCGCCATCCACACAGAATTCACGAAAATTGATCCCATCGCGCTCTGGGTTGCTCGCGCAAAGAACCTTAGGCGGCGGCGTGCCTTTCCAGTCGAGTGTCGCTGACCGGGGGCGCGGCTTAACCCCACCTATTCCCGGTTGAATTGCTGTCTTCTTATCGTCCCTCTCGTCCATGTTCGAAGCCATTACTCTCGTAAAGCGATATCACCAGAATATCAAAATGTTTCCTTGAGAGTAGACAGGTCAAGCCCCTTTATTGGGGGTGTCATCGTAAACCAGATCAAATTTCGGCGCGCGATCAGTCAATGCAGATGTACCATCCCCGCTTGCGCGGGGATGACGGGGGCGGCTTTAGAGCGCGATGACTTGAGATGCGCTCGCTTTGCGAGCGATTCGAAAGTCTGAATTGGGACACTAGACCGCGATGCGGACGCCGAGCTCGACCACGCGGTCTGACGGGATGCGGAAGAATTCCGTGGCGGTGATGGCGTTGCGGGACATGAACAGGAACAGCCAGCGGCGGATGAAACGCAGCTTGGGCACCGAGGCCGGCACCACGGTTTCGCGCCCCAGGAAATAGCTGGCCTGCATGGGCTTGAACTCGATGCCTTGATGATTGAGGCTTTCCAGGGCCAGGGGAACGTCCGGGCTTTCCATGAAGCCGTAATTGAGCGTGATTTTATAGATGCCGTGCGAGGCTTCCTCGGCGCGGACGCGCTCTTCCTCCTCGGCCTGCGGGACGTCCAGGTTACGTACGGTGACGAAGAAGACTTGCTCGTGCAGCACTTTGTTGTGCTTGAGGTTGTGGAGCAGCGCGTTGGGCACGAAATCGAGATTGCCGGTCATGAAAATGGCGGTGCCGGGAACGCGGACGATGCGCGATTGCGGCAGGCGGGCGAGGAAGGAGTTGAGGGGCAGGGAATCCTGCATCCAGCGCGCCATGATGAGGCCGCGGCCACGGCGCCAGGTGGTCATGATGAGGATGATGCTGGAGCCAATGGCCAGGGGAACCCAGCCGCCCTCGACGATTTTGAGGGAGTTGGCGGCGAAGAAGGATAGATCGACAATGCCGAAGGCGCCGAAGACCAATAACGAAGCGTGGCGTGACCAGCCGAACTGGCGGCGGAAGACCACTACGGCAAGGATGTTGGTACACAGGAAAGTACCGGTGACGGCGATGCCATAGGCCCAGGCAAGGTTATTGCTGGTATGGAAGGCCAAAACCAGAAGAATGACACCCGCCGCCAGGATGACATTAATTTGTGGCACGTAAATCTGACCTTCTTCGGTCTCACTCGTGTGACGGATTTCCATGCGTGGAAACAGGCCGAGATACACACATTGCCGCGCTATGGAGAAAGCGCCGGAAATGACGGCCTGGCTGGCTATAATTGTGGCGGCGGTGGAAAGAAGAACGAGCGGAAGCTGCAGAACATGAGGGGCGAGATTGAAGAACGGGTTGTTTGCGGCACCAGGGTTGGCCAACACGAGCGCGCCCTGGCCGAAGTAATTTAGGAGCAAGCAGGGGAGGACGAAATAGGTCCAGGCCACCTGTATGGGCTTGCGGCCAAAATGGCTCATATCCGCGTACAGCGCCTCGGCGCCCGTGACGGCCAGCACCACGGCGCCGAGCGTGATGAAGGCGGTGAACTTATACCGGATGATAAATGATATGCCAAAGCTAGGCAGCATGGCCCTAATGACGAGGGGATGCCGGACGATTTCGGCTAAACCGAGCAAGCCAATGGAGATAAACCAGATGACCATGATGGGGCCGAAGGCCGTGCCGATGGCACGAGTGCCACGCCGCTGTGCCATGAACAATGCGACGATGATGACCAGCGAGATGGCTTCCACCATGCCGTTTGACAGACCGGGCTCTACGACCTGCAGGCCCGCGACGGCAGACAGAACGGAGATGGCGGGGGTTATCATGCCATCGCCAAAAAACAGGCCGGCCCCGGTGATGCCGGCTATGCCGAGGAGAGTGCGGGTTTTATCTGACCTGGCGACACGCTGTGCAAGAGCCATGAGGGCCAGGATACCGCCCTCGCCGCGATTGTCGGCCCGCATGACGAAGGTGACGTATTTGAGCGTGACGGTGATGATGAGGGCCCAGAAGATAAGCGAGAGCAGCCCCAAAATATCGGTTGGCGAGAGTTTGGCGCTGGTGAAATAGGCGAGGCAGGTCTGCAGCGCGTAAAGCGGGCTGGTGCCGATATCGCCATAAACCACGCCAAGGACGCCGACGAGGGCGCCGATGCGGAGCGGGGCCGAGGATGAGTTTTTGGTGTGGGAAGCCATGATTACGGGGACCGCAATGTTGCCATGGGGCCCGGCTGTAGCCGTTTGCCCCGGTGGCCGCAAGTGAAGCCTATGGCGGATGGTGGGTTAGTTTGAATTTCGGCCTGCGATCTGAACCCAACGCTCAAATCGTCAGCTTGCTTCCCGCAATGCGGACGTGAGGTAGAGCATCAAGGTCTAGACCACCGATACACCTCACATTGACCGCCCAACCCTCGAACCGGGCCATACCAGCATCCAGCTCCTCCTTTGTGGGAGTGCTGGGCCGGCGAAACGGCATAATTCCGCATTTCGAACAGAAGTAATCTTCAGCGGTCCCAGTTCCCCAGCGATACACAACGAGTCGATCCAGCGGCGTCAGAAAGCGAATGGCATTGGGCGGAACTCGGAAGATGAGGGCGCCTCGGCGGCGACATACGGAGCAATCACATTCCCGCACATGATCGATCTCCGTCTCGATCTCAAAGCGCGCATCACCACAATGACATTGGCCTCGGTACGTTTGCATCCGTGCTCCACGAACATCTGCTCATCTACATGATGCGACGGAAGCAGATGGACGGCAAACCACCCTGAGCCAAAATTCAAACTGAGATACTACCCTATGGCGGGGCGGTTTGCATTCGCGCGGGCAGGAGCATGTAGAGTGTTCCGGACTGATGCATTGAGCCCGCGGTTGCCTCGGCATCGGGCCCGGCGCCGAAGAAAAGATCGGCCTGGGTGGCGCCTTTGATGCCGCCGCCTGTGTCTTGGGCGATGGTGAGGCGCTGGATGGGCGTGTTGGTTATGGGGTCTGTGGTGGAGATGAAAACGGGTGTGCCGAGCGGAATGTAGGCGTTATCCACGGCCAGGGAGCGGCCGGCGGTGAGCGGCACACCGAGTGAGCCAGGAGCGCCTTGGTTGTTTGGCAGCGGACCGATGGGGCGCAGATATACGTAATTGGCGTTTTGCTCCATGTAATCCATGGCTTCCGCCGGATGTGCCTTGAGCCAGGTGGAGATGGAGCGGTAGCTGACATCGTTGGGCTGGAGGTCTCCATGCTGGACCAGGATTTGGCCGATGGGGGTGTAGGGCTGGTTGTTCTGGCCGTTATACCCCACGCGCAGGGTTTGACCGTTGGCGAGCAGGATACGGCCGGAGCCCTGGATTTGCAGCATGAAGGCATCGACCGGGTTGGTGAGATAGGCGGTGACCGGGGCCTTGCGGTAGAGCGCGCCATTGTCGATGGCCCGGCGCGGCAGGCTGGCGAGGGAGGCGACGGCTGGTTTGGCGTAGAGCGGGATGGTGTAGCCCGGGTGGTAATTTCTGGCGCCAGGATATTCAGGCTCGAAATAGCCGGTGATGAGGGCTGGCCCGGGAATGGCGTAGACGGCGAAATTTGACTCGAAAAACTGCTGGGCGGCGGCGTTATCGCCAGGCGGGACGGCTTTGGCGGCGGTGCAACTGGCCTGCCAGAGCCCGGCCTGGCCGGCATCTTCCTGCGCCAGGCCATTGCCGCCGAGGTTTTGGTCGGCTGGCATGCGCAGGATGTTTTTGCAGCCGAGCACGAAGGCCGCCAGGGCCGAGGCGGTGTTATCTTGCTGCCAGCCGGGCAGGGCGGTGAAGGGAATTTGTTTGCCAGGCGGGGGGCCGGGCAGGTTGAGCGATTGCAGCCCGGGCTGGGGGGGAGCGCAACGGGCGAGCGCGAGCAGAAGAAGAGCGGGCCAGAGGCCGGACTTGCGGTGCAGCATGAGGTTTCAGCCGCTGCGCGCGGCGGCGAGACGCCAGCCACTACCAGGGGCTTTGAGGTTGCGTTCGAAGGTCCAGAGATCGGTGAGTTCGACCACGGCCTCGGTGCCGTCGGCCGGGTTGCCGCTGGAATCCAGGGTGAGGTTCACCTGGTCGGAGACGAAGCGGACGATGATGGCCGCCTGATCGTCCAGCAGCTCGGCGTTTTCGATGCTGGTGGAGATGATGGTTTTGATGTCTGTGCGGTGGCGCTCGCCGGCTTGTTCGCGGGTGGTGATGGCGCTGTTGAACGTTTCGTATACATGCGGGGTGAGCAGGGATTGGAGGGTGGCGCGGTCGCCCGCGGCGAAGGCGGTGACGATGGTGCGGAAGGCACTCTCGGCCTGTTCGAGGAATTTGGGCGGGTCGAAATCGGCGGTGCGCTGGACGATTTGCATCAGGCGCTGGCCGAGCGCGGATTGCGGGTCTGGTACCGGGCGGCTGGTGGTGACGGGCTGGGCCTGGCCCGCGATGACCGGGCCTTGAGGATTGAAGACGGGGGGCTGACCCTGACGCTCGAACCCGACGCGCTTACCCAGCACGCTGCGCAGACGCAGGATGAGAAAAACGGCGGCGCCCGCGAACAGGATCAGGATGATCGGGAACGGGCCTAGGGATTGCAATGTATTACTCGGCACTGGCATCCTCTGCGATCTGACGGAGACTGCGCCAGGGGATAGAGGATTGCAAGCCTGTGATCCAGAGAGGATGGCGGATGAGGGGTTGTGCCAGTAGGATGAAGGGCATGAGGGGGACGAAATGATTCTGCTGCGCCATGGGCAGAGCTGGTTCAATTTCCATTTTTCGGAAACGCGGCGCGACCCGGGGATTGAGGACCCGGAGCTGACGGCGCTGGGCCGGACACAGGCGGAAGCCGCGGCGCAATTACTGGCGCGCGAGATGATAACGCGAATTATTGTCTCACCTTATATAAGGACGCTGCAGACGGCGGCGCCGGTGCTGCGGCTGATACCTGATGCCATTGTTGAGGTAATGCACGAGGTAAGGGAGCGGGCGGCTTTTGCGTGCGATGTGGGCAGCCACCCGGAAGTGCTGGCTGAGCGGTTCCCTGAACACCAATTTGGGCATTTGCCTGCGCGCTGGTGGCATGAGGGGCTGGAGCCGGAAGAGGTGGTGATTGGCCGGGCGGACGCGTTCCGCGAAACCATGGCGGCGCGGGAGGATGCGGAGACCACGCTGCTGGTGAGCCATTGGGCGTTTATTCTGGCGTTGACGGGGCAATCTGTTGGGAATGGGGAGATGATACGCTACGACCCGCGCATTGTGCCGAAAGAGCGGCTGGAGTGGCGCGCGTGAGCCTGCTGGCGGCGGATGAGCCGGGGCCGGTGGAGCTGCTGCGCGCGGATGGGACGGCGCGGTTTGTGTTGACCGCGGACCATGCCGGGCGGGCGATACCGCGCGGGCTGGGCGGTTTGGGGCTGTGTGAGGCGGAGCTGACCCGGCATATTGCCTGGGATATTGGTATTGCCGGGGTGACGCGGCGGTTGAGCGCGCTGCTGGACGCGCCGGCGGTGCTGCAGCGTTACTCGCGGCTGGTGATTGACTGCAACCGGCCGGCGCATGTGGCCGGCGCTTTTCCCGAAGTGAGTGAGGCGACGCGGGTTCCGGGTAATGCCGGGCTGGGCGAGGAGGCGAAGGCTGTGCGCCGGGCGGCGGTTTTTATGCCGTACCATGAGGCGATAGGGCGCGTGGTGGCAGCGCGCGGGCGGCCGGTTTATGTGGCGATGCATAGTTTTACGCCGGTTTATATGGACCGGGCGCGGCCTATGCATGTGGCGGTGCTGTATAACCGCAACCCGGTACTCTCGCGGGCTTTGGCTGGGTTGCTGCGGGAAGAAGGCGGGCTGGTGGTGGCGGAGAATGAGCCTTACCGCGTGACAGATGAGACGGATTATGGCGTGCCGGTGCATGCGGAACGGCGCGGGCTGGATTATGTTGAGATAGAAATCCGGCAGGATTTGATTGAGGATGAGGCCGGGCAGGCGGAATGGGCGGCGCGGCTGGCGCGGCTATTGCCGCTGGCGGCGGACCGGCTGGGCGCGGCATGACGAAGGTTGGGGGGCGGATGGCGAAGCGGGCGGCGGGTAAGGTTGAAACCAGGGCGCCGGAGGCGGAGCGCAGGCTGCTGTGTTTTCTGGACCGGACCGATGAGGCGGGGGTTGGCGGCTGGGCGCTGGATTTTGACCGGCCGGCGGAGAGCCTGACGCTGCGGGTGCTGATTGATAATGTGATTTTGGATGTGGTGACGTGCGACCAGCACCGCGATGATGCCAGGCTGGTGAGCCTGCAGAACAGCCATATTGGGTTTTATTACCGGATACCTGACCGGTTTAGCGATGGGCTGCGCCATGAGATGCGCTTTGCCACGCTGGATGGGGTGGATGTGCCGATGAGCTCGCGCAGCGGCGCGGCCATGGCGGCGATGAGTTTTTGCGTGCCCAGGCCGGTGCGCATTGATGCCATGGTGGATGGCATGGTGGACGGCGTGATTCAGGGCTGGGCGCTGCAGGTGGATGAGCGGGCCGGGACCAAGCTGGGCGGGTTGCGGATTTTGGCGACCTATGAGGGCCAGCCCGTGGCGGAGCTGCTGGCGGACCAGTACCGCGCTGATGTGGCCGAGGCGATTGGATGTGAGGCGGCGTGCGGATTTAGCTTTGCGCCGCCGCCGGAGATGCGCCGCCGCGACCGGGTGAGCTTGAGGTTTTTTGTGCTGCCCAGCCGGCAGGAGCTGCAGAACAGCCCGCTGGAGATAATTTATCCTGAGGAGACGGCGCGGGAGCGGATTGAGGGGCTGATAAAGCGGGCGGATGAGCTGTTTGCTTTTGCGTACCATTTGCGCCGGGATTTGAAGGCGGCGCTGCCGAAGGACCGGTATTTATTGGGGGATTACAGGCGCTGGGCGGCGGAATCTTTGCCGCTGGCGTTGAAGCGGGCCGGGGCGCGCTATGGCGCGCTGCCGGTGGGGGCGCCTTTGGTTTCCATCGTTTGTCCGGTTTTCCGGCCGGAGATTGGGGCGTTTCTGGCGGCGGTGGATTCCGTGCGGGCGCAGAGTTACCCGCATTGGGAGCTGTTGCTGGTGGATGATGCCAGCAAGGATGCGGCGCTGGCCCAGGCGATGCAGGCGCTGGCAGAGGCCGATGCCAGGATAAAATTGCTGCCGCAGAAGAAGAATGGCGGGATTGCCAGGGCGACCAATGCGGGGATTAAGGCGGCCAGCGGGGCGTTTGTGGCGTTTTTTGACCATGACGATGTGCTGGAGCCTGGCGCGCTGGAGATTATGCTGCGGGCGCAGGCGGCTACGGGGGCAAAGCTGCTTTATTCGGACGAGGATAAAATAGAGCGTGGAGGTGGGTTGAGTGACCCGCATTTCAAGCCTGATTTTAATTACCGGCTGCTGCTGGATGTTAATTATATTTGCCATTTTGTGATGGTGGCGGCGGTGCTGCTGCGCGAGGCGGGCGGGCTGGATGCCGCGCTGGATGGGGCGCAGGACCATGATTTGCTGCTGCGCCTGTGTGAAATGATTTCTCCCGCGGAGATTCATCACGTGCCGGAGGTGCTGTACCATTGGCGGAAATCCGGCAGCTCGACGGCGGCGGGTGGTTCTGGCGCCAAGCCGGAGGCGGCTGAGGCTGGAGTGCGGGCGGTGGCGGCGCATTTGGCGCGGCGCGGGCTGGACGCGGCGGTTGAGAGCCGGGGCGGGCTGACCTGCTACCGGACAAGCTGGGAGATTCCGGCGGCCAGGCGCAAGAAGGCTGGGGTTTCCATTTTGATACCGTTCCGCGACCATGTGGAGATGACGCGGGAATGTGTGGAGGCCATACGGCGCCATACCAAGGGGGTGAATTACGAGGTTATTCTGCTGGATAACTGGTCCACAGTGCCGGAAGCGGAGCTGTTTACCGCGGAGCAGGCCAATTTGCCCAATACCAAGGTGGTGAGGATTGCGGAGCCGTTTAATTATTCGCGCATTAACAACATGGGCGCGCGCGCGGCGGCGCATGAGTTTTTATTGCTCATGAACAACGATGTTTTTGTGCAGGATGCATGGTGGTTGCGGGTGATGCTGGATGAATGTTTGGTGGATCCGCGCGTGGGAGGCGTGGGCGCGAAGCTGCTTTACCCGGGCGGCGCCGTGCAGCATGCCGGTGTGGTGCTGGGGGTGGGCGGCGTGGCAGACCATGCTTTCCGTGGAATTCCGGGAGATGCGCCGGGATATATGATGCACGCCATGGCGGCGCAGGAAATTTCTGCCGTGACGGGTGCCTGTATGCTGGTGCGGCGTGAAGCATATGAGCAAGCAGGTGGGCTTGATGAACGCGACCTGACGGTTGCGTTTAATGACATAGATTTGTGCATTAAGATGACGCAGGCAGGGTGGCGAATTATTTTTGTGCCTGATGCCGTGGCGGAGCACCGCGAGAGCATGAGCCGCGGCGATGATTTGGACACCGTGAAGGTTGCGCGCTTTATGTATGAAAATGAGGTGATGCGGCAGCGTTATGGTGGATTATTGCCAAGCGACCCGTATTATAGCCCGCATTTTTCGCGCGAGGGCGGTGTGTACAGGGAGTTGCGCGTGTTGGAGCCCGCGGGCGGGTAGCGGAATTTTGCTAAAAGGGGAGATGGTTTGCCCGGCATTTTGCCTGGAACGCAAACTTTGTTACTGTAGGGATTGTTTTGGCTAACAAGCCCGATTTTAGCATGTGTTACATAGGCTATGATGTTACCCGCGTGCAAGACGGCGTGCGGTTTGCAGGAGGATACGCCGGTCTTCTGGGGAGCAGGCGCGATAGAGGCGCATGAGGGCAAGCTCGTCGCCCAGGAGTGAGCCGGTTTCGCCCGAAACGAGATAGCCGAGGGAGGTGTTTAGAACCTTCGCTATACGCTCCATATTATCGCGCACCTGGCCGGCACGGTCGGTTTCCCACTGAGCTATGGCGGAGCGGGAGACGTTCAGTTTCGTGGCGAATTCATCTTGGGTCATGTTGGCGGCCAAGCGCAGAGCGCGGATGCGGGCGCCAACGGTTTCGGGTGGTGGTTGTTTTTTTGAAGCCATGAGGTCGTTCTAACATGGTGAAAGGCAAACTCAATGTTAGTATTGCTCTGCGCGTAATGTTAGTATAGCTAACATTGTGCAGACAGGCGAGGAGGCGCGGATGCCACAGGCACGGCAATGGACAGAGGCGGCGGATAGGGTGATTTGCGATATGCGCGGAGCAGGCGCGACCTGGGCGGCGATTGGGGTGACGCTGGGATTGTCGCGAAACACGGTGATAGAGAGAGGGCGGCGCTTGCGGGCCGAGGCCCCTGCACGAGTGGCCGTGGTGAAGGAATACGACATGCTGGAGGATCCGAATCGTGGACCATTGCCGGCGGGACACCCTTTGACATGGGGTTTGCTGACGAATGAGGCGTATCCGGAGGGAGACGAAAAATGAAGGCGGAAATTAACGTAATGAAAACAGGAGCGTGCCTTGGATCGGGGGTTGTGCCGGTGAAATCGGCGGTGGCGTGGATTCCGGGACTTACAAAAGAGCAGATTGAGGCACGGTTTGAGGCGGCGGGTGCGGCATTGCTGGCTTTGCCGGGCAGGGGATATTCGACAAAAATGCGGATGACGCGGTTTGACGTGATTCAGGACACTTTGGACGCGTATGGCTGGCAGGGCGTGACCGTAAGGCCACCGATGCCAAATGCCGCGGCTATTAGCGAGATGGACGAGGTGTTTGGCTGGTTGCGGCATATTCCTGAGCATAAACACGTATTGCGCCGGATAGTGGGGGCAAGGGCGCTCGTGCATCCGGTGACATTAAGGCATTTACTTCCATGGCGGCGGCTTGGACAGATGCTTGGTGCTGACCACAAATCTGTGCAGCGCTGGCACGGGCAGGCGATTGAAATGATACTGGTCGCGTTGCGTGGCGGGTGAGATATTTTTTCTAACATAATGTTATTTAGCGATTGCCCACATACCCCAGCTTGGAATATAGAGTTTGACATGATGGTGCTTACCCGGCGGATACAGGGCTCCTCGAAACTTGATGAATGATGACGCGGGGTTCCTGGCTTTTTCCCGCGAGGTAATGGCTGGGAAAGGGTTGGCGCCGGCAAGGCACCATGAATTGCTGATTGACCGGCTGCAGGATGTAGCGGCGGGACGCATTGACCGGCTGATGGTGCAGATGCCGCCTGGATCGGCGAAGTCGACATATGGGTCTGTTTTGTTTCCGGCATGGTTTATGGCGCGTTGCCGCAGGATGCAGGTGATTGCGGTGGCACATACAGCCTCTCTGGCGGGGTATTTTGGCCAGGGGGTGCGGCGGGTTGTGGAAGAGAATGCCGGGTGGCTTGGGGCGGGAATTGCGAAGCAGAGCAAGGCATCTTCCCGCTTTGGGCTTGATAGTGGATCGGAATATTTCGCGGCGGGGGTGCGTGGGCCGATTACGGGGCGGCGGGCGGATTTGATACTGATCGATGATCCGGTGAAATCGTGGGCGGAGGCGGAAAGCCAGGTGGCCAGGGACGCGCTGCATGATTGGTACAGAGGCGAATTAACGGCGCGATTGAAACCCGGTGGACGAATTGTTTTGATTATGACGCGCTGGCATGAGGATGACCTGGCGGGACGGTTGCTGGAGGCAGAGGCTGGCTGGAAATGCTTGCGGCTGCCCGCGATTGCCGAAGCAGGCGATATGCTGGGGCGCGAGATTGGCGAGGTGCTGTGGCCCGAGTGGCAGGATGCCGCGGCAATGGCACGGCGGCGGCTGGAGGTGGGGGAGAGGGCCTTTGCGGCTTTGTACCAGCAGACACCCCAGCCGCCGGCAGCGAGTTTGTTTAAGACTGAGCGTGTGAGGATTGTGCCGGAGGTGCCGGATTTACGGTATTGCGTGAGGGCCTGGGATTTGGCCGCAAGCCTGCCCATGGCGGGACGCAGACCGGATTATACGGTTGGGTTGAAACTTGGCGTGACGCAGGAGAACCTGTTTGTGATTCTCGATGTTGTGCGGTTTCAGGGTTCTGCGGCGCAGGTTGAAGAGCGGATACGGGAGACAGCGCATATGGACGGGGCGGGCGTTTTTATTTCGATACCGCAAGACCCTGGGCAGGCTGGGGTGGCGCAGATTGCAATGCTAAGCCGGGGGCTGGCGGGATTCAGGATTATGGCTTCGCCCGAGCGGGAGCAGAAACTGGTGCGGGCCATGCCGGCCGCAACGCAGATGGATGCTGGGAATTTAATAATGGTGGCGGCACCCTGGAATGGACCACTGCTGGCGGAACTGAAGGCGTTTCCGCATGATGCCAAGGACGACCAGGTTGATGCGCTGTCTCGCGCGGTGAATACGCTGGCGGGCTTTAACGCCAAACCGGCGAGGCGATTGAGCAGCGCGCTTTTGAGCCGCTAAACGGAAGACAAAAATGTTTGAAACGATTTGCGGGACCATTCCGGTGGATACCAGCCTGCCGGCGCGTGTGGCGAGGCTGGAAGCGTTGCGGCGTGTGCTGGATGGCACGCTGTATGATTATTTGCCCTATCAGTTTCATGAAGAACGCAACGGGGCGGGGGAGTATATTCCGTTACGGTTACGGCGCCCCTCGGTAAGGTATGGATTGTGCCGTGTTGTTGTTGAAGACGCGGTGGCGCTTTTATTTAGTGCGGGGCATTTTCCCGCACTGGATGCGGATGATAATGGGCTTGTACATGTTCTGCAAGATGTTGCCGCGGAAACGCGGTTAAATGAGGTGATGATTGATGCGGCGTTGCGCGGGTCTGTTGGCTCGGTGACAATTTTATTCCGTGTTTTACAGGGACGGGTGTTTTTTTCTGTTTTGGAAAGCCTGTACCTGACGCCCGTGTGGAGCGTGACCGCGCCGGATACGCTGGTAAGGGTGGTTGAGAAGTACAAGGTACGCGGCGCCGATTTGGCCACACAGGGATATGAGGATGTTGAGCCGGCTGCTTATTACTGGTTTCAGCGCATATGGGATACGCACAGCGAAGAATGGTATTTACCGTGGGAGGTAAATGATCCGCTTGGGCAGCCGGTTAAGGATGAGACCCGGAGCGTGGTGCATGGGCTGGGCTTTGTACCGCTTGTGTGGATTAAGAATCTTCCTGGTGGTGAAGGCATTGATGGCGGGTGCACGTTTAAGGCCGCGATTGATACGAATATAGAAATTGACTACCAGCTGAGCCAGGCGGGGCGGGGGTTGAAATATAGTTCGGACCCGACGCTGTTGATTAAGGAGCCCGCAACCAGCGATAGAGAAATTGTAAAAGGTGCAGGAAATGCACTAGTGGTTTCAGAAAAGGGTGACGCCAAGCTGCTTGAGATTGGTGGAACGGCCGCGGAAGCCGTGATTTCCTACGTGCGGACGCTGCGCGAGTTTGCGCTGGAAAGCGTGCATGGCAACAGAGCAAACGCGGACAGGTTGACAGCAGCGCAAAGCGGCAGGGCGCTGGAGATGATGAACCAGGGGCTAATATGGCTTGCGGATAATTTACGGATTTCTTACGGCGAGGGTGGAATTTTACCGTTATTGAAAATGGTTGTACGAGCCTCGCAATTATTTGACTTGACTGTGAATGGTAAGGCCGTGGGGATGCTGGATATGACGCAGCGTATACGGTTGCGGTGGCCGCGCTGGTATCCGCTCTCTGCCGATGACAGGTTGAAGGAAGCGCAGGCCGTGGCTGCGCTGGCGAATGCGGGACAGATTTCCAGGGAGGCCGGCGTGAAGATAATGGCCACCGCCAATGGAATTTCTGACATTCAAGCGGAACTCGATGCGATAAACCAGGATATGCCATGAGTGATGAGACCAAAGAGAACCAGAATTGGCAGGTGAGGGCAGAGCTGGCGGAAGCCGCGCTGAACCGGATACAGGCGGATATTGAAACAAAACTGATTCGGGCCGAACTGAAGGCAGAGGCCGTAAAAGCGGGAATGGTGGACCTTGATGGGTTGAAGCTGATTGATGCCAGTGAGGTGCGCCTGAATGATGCTGGTGAATTGGTGGAAGCGGGGGCTGTGATTACGCGCTTGAAGAAGGCTAAGCCATGGCTATTTGGCGGGCCGGGCTCGACTTCAGCGGCTGCAAATCCGCCACGGCCCGAGCCGCCGCGGATGCGGAACGCAACTGAAATGAGCCATGAGGAATGGTTACAGGCCCGCGCCGCATTGCTGCGCCGCCGCTGAGCTTGAATGAAATGGGTTTGATTGCCGGCCGTGGGATGCCCATAGGCGGTTGATGAGTCATGTGTAGTTAAAAGGGTTATAGTGAAATGGGTATCCAGAATTTTCCGGCGGTTCTGCAGCCGATTATTCAGCAAGGGTTTTTGGACCGCGAGTTTGAAAACTCGTTGAAGTCGCGACTTGGTTACCGGCTGGTGGCCGACAGGGAAGAATTTGCCGTGGGTATTGGTGAAACCTTGACCAAGACCAGGGCCGGGTTGAAGCCGAGCATTACGACGCCGCTGGCGGCGGCGACAAACACCAACCTTGATAATGGATTGACGCCTGGTAATTGGGGCGTGGAACAATATACGATCTCGTTGAACTTTTATGCCGCGACGCAGGATTTGAACATGGTGACGAGCCGTGTTGGGATTGCAGCGCAGTTTTTGCAAAATGCCGCGATTAATGGTGAGCAGGCCGCGCGCAGCCTGGATGAACTGGCGCGCAATGCGCTTTTTGCGCCGTATTTTGGCGGCAATACGCGTGTTGTTACCACATTGGCGGCTGCGGCAGCGGCCGTTGAGGTTGATGATATTCGTGGTTTTCAGACCGTTTTTGTGAATGGCGTGCAGCAGAGCGTATCGCCGGCGTACCCGTTGACCGTGACGGTGGGAGAAAATGTTTATACCGTTATGGGTGTGACGCCCGATACGATCAACGTATCGACCGCGCCGAATGGGGTTTCGGGCCAGGTGTTATTCTCGGGCAATGTGACCGTGGCTGATGGCACGGCTGGGAATGCGGTGAAGGCGGCCACGGCGAGTTCGATTGTGCGGCCGGCGCAGCGTGGGACGACGGCAGACTTGCAGGCGACCGATATGCTGACGATGAGCAATTTGCTGGATGCGGTGGCGCTGCTGCGCCGGAACGCGGTGCCGCTGGTTGATGGGCTTTATAATTGCTACCTTGATCCCGTTTCGGCACGGCAATTGTTTTCTGATCCTGATTTCAAGCAGCTCTTCCAGGGGAGCACTTCGGCAAACCCTGTATTCCGGCAGGGCATGGTGAGTGATTTTCTGGGCTTGCGCTTTATTACGACGACTGAGGCTTATGTGCAGAGTCATCCGAGCGTTACTGGGCTTTATGTGCGGCGGCCGATTGTGTGCGGGCAGGGGGCGCTGATTGAAGGTGATTATGCGGGCATGGCGGCTGACGATGTGGCGCCAAAAGACAGCCTGGTGAATGTGATTGATGGTGTGGCCATGGTGACCCGTGAGCCGATTGACCGGCTGCAGCAGATTATCGCGCAGAGCTGGTATTGGATTGGCGGGTTTTGCGCGCCTTCTGACACAACGACCACCGCGAATACGGTGCCGACCGCGACGAACGCGAATTATAAGCGCGCGGTTATGATTGAGCATATTGGTTAGGAGGGGCTGATGTCGGTTGGTGCTAATCAGCCGTTCCGGCCCGCAGGGACGGTGGCGGCCATGGCCTCGACCACCGTGGCCAACGTGCAGCTGAATGGCGGCGGTGGCGCGGTGTTGATTTATAATGCGGCGCCCTCGACGGCATTTTTCCGTTTGGGTGGCGCTTCTGGGTTGACGGCCACGGTTGCGGATACGCCTGTGCCGGCGGGTGCGCGCATGCTGGTGGATGCGGGGCCGTTTGTGAGCAATGCCGCGGTGGTTTTAGGCTCAGGTTCAGGAACGGTTTATTTCACGCTTGGTGATGGGGATACGTATTAGGCATGTCTGAAACCGTTGCCGTATCGTTTACTGACGGTCAGAAGGTCGATGTCCGCAGGTTTTGCGGATATCCGGCCTATGGGGCGGGAGCTGCGGGGTTTAATTCCTGGCGATATTTCCAGAGTTACGGCACGCTGGAATACAGGTTGAATAACATGGCGCCAGCGGAAGTGGCCGTGGTGCTGCAATATATTTCGACACTGGCGGCGATTGAGATGGCGATACCTTCAACCTCGGATAATCTTGATACAGAGAGCGCGGCGGCTTGGACGCATAATGCGGATGAGTTGCGGGACAGAAGCAATTTATTCGATAGCTGGCGGCGGCGCTTGTGCGGGTTTTTGGGTGTGCCGCCGGGGCCGGATTTAGCGCAGGGTGGAACCATACAACTGGTGGTGTGAGATGGAGGGTGTGAAGCTGGCCGACCGCCTGGCCTATGGGGCTGGATGCGCGGCGCGCCGGGCGGGGTATTTGCATGATGCTTACCGCCCTGATGGGCCGGATAGACCTTTAGATTTGACCCGTAGATTTTTGAGGTTATGCGTGGCGTTTGTTTTGCCCGGCGGAAATGTGACGGCGCCAGCGGGCCTTGGTGTGCCGTTCCGCCAGGCATGGGCTGATTGGAGTTATTTGCGCGCTGGTGACTATCTGTCGGGCCCTGAGGGGGTTGCGCTTGTGGCGGCGATTGAACCGCCGAAGCCGATGCTGGTTGTGATGACGAATGCAGTGGTAAGCATGGTGCGCCCTGAGAGGCCGATTTTGGCGGGGCTAAACGGGTATGGCGCCATTACGATGGATACTGAAACGTATTTGTTTAGTGGATTTCCTGGTAGCTTGCTGATTGGCGGGGTAAGTGACCGTACGAAGCAGGGATTACCAGACGATACAAAGGTGCCGGGATTTACGGCTATATTGCCGGTGGTTGCGGGTGTGATACCGCGCGTTGGTGACATTATGCTGGATGATATGGAACGGCGGTTTGTGGTGACCTCTGTGGAAAGCATTGGCTCAGTCTGGCGCTTTTCGCTTGTGCAGGCGGTAAGCTGATGGCGGACCAGGCGGATGTTGAGGTTGCGCTGGCATCGCTGATTGCCAATGCTTTGTACCCGGCTGGCACGGCGGGGCCGAGTGTGACGGGGGCGGTGTATCGTGTGTATCGGGGATATCCTGCCGCACCAGTATTGGACGCGGATATTGCGGCTGGGATTATGCATATAACGGTAACGCCCGCGAGTGGAGAGGTAAAAAATGTTACGAAATATCCTCGTATCTGGCAGGCGGTTGAGCCAGTGCCGGATGTGCTGAGCGTTACGGTGGATGGGTTTTCTGCGACGTTTACGGGCGTTTGCGCTGTTGGGCAATTGGCAGGAATGCTTGTGAATGGCACGCCTTATCCATATGCCGTGCAAGCAACGGATAGCCCGGCGACCGTGGCGAGCAATTTGGCAGCGCAGTTGCAAAGTGCGGGATGGATTGTAAATTATAGAGGCAGCACGGTCGGCGCGCCGGAAGCTGAGACATTTGCCGCGCGCGTTGTGGCGGGTGCTGGGGCGTTGCAGGAAATTAAGCGTCAGGCGCAGGAGTTCAGGGTTTCCATGTGGTGCCCAGACCCGGCCGCGCGGGACATGGTGGCGCCGCTGGTGGATGTGGCCTTGGCAGACATTGTTTTTCTGCCTTTGGCTGATGGCTCTTATGGTAGGATACGATTTGCCGGAGCCAGCACCACGGATGGTGGCGCGGATGCGAGCTTGTACCGCCGTGATCTGGTCTATTCAGTGGAATATCCCACAACGCTTTCACAGGTGACGCCGGCGATGCTGTTTGGTACGGCCGCCATAAGCGTGAATGGTGTTTTGTTGGGAAATTATCAGGATTGAGGATATTATGAAATTTCACTTGGTGGTGCTGAAGCCATTCGATGTCTATAAACGAGGGGATATGATTACCGATGCTGAATCGGTACAGAAGGTTCTGGCTGGGCCGCAGGCGAGCTTTGTTGTGCGTGTAAGTGCCAGGGGGAATTGAGCGATGCCGGTATTTCAACAGGGCGCGCTGAATACAACGGCGCTGATTGTACCTGACTTATACGTGCAGATTGTACCGCCGCAATCTTTACTTTTGAATGGCGTACCGACCGATATTTTGGGGGTTGTAGGTACAGCGGCCTGGGGACCCGTGGGCGAACCAGTGATTATTGGGAGTATGAGTGACTATGCCGCCAATTTTGGCGCGGTGATACCCAGAAAGTATGATATGGGCACCCAGGTTGCGTCCGCTGTACAGCAGGGAGCCGGGAATTTCCGCTGTGTGCGTGTGACGGATGGAACGGACAGCGCTGCCTCGCTCCAGATATTGAATGGCGTGACGTTTACGGCGGTTTATACAGGTAGTTTGGGAAACCAGCTTGCCGTGACACTTTCCGCGGGCTCTGCAGCAAGCAGTTGGAGGTTGACTGTTGCACTTCCTGGGTTAAGCCCGGAGGTATTTGACAATATTGCCGGGACGGGCGCGGCGTTTTGGGAAAACCTTGTGAATGCGGTGAATAACGGCAACGGTGTTCTACGCGGGCCGTCTCAGCTGATTACGGCAAGCGCGGGTGCCATGACGGCTGTTCCTGTTTCTGGAACATTCGGATTTTCATCGGGCACACCGGGCACGGATGGAGCCAGCAATATAACGGCGGCGACCTTGGTGGGAAGCGACACATTGCCACGCCAGGGCCTGTATGCGTTGCGCGGACAAGGATGCGCGATTGCATTATTGGCTGACACCGATGACCCCACGCAATGGGGCGTGCAAACGGAATTTGGTATCTCCGAGGGTGTGTATATGATTTTGACCGGACCCGCAGGAGACAATATTGCCAATGCTGTGACGGTAAAAGCCGAGGCTGGTATTGACAGCTATGCCGCAAAACTGATGTTTGGTGATTGGATATATTGGTTTGACCAGGCGAATGCGATTACAAGGCTTGTTTCACCACAGGGTTTTGTGGCGGGCCGGCTGGCGAATTTGTCTCCTGAGCAATCATCGCTGAACAAGCCGCTTTACGGCATTATTGGTTCACAAAAATCGGGCCAGCCTGGCGCAAGCGCGGCGGCCTATGCGAATGCCGATTTGGAAGTTATGCTAAGCGCTGGCATTGACGTGATTGCCAATCCGCAGCCGGGGGGGAATTACTGGGGCGTGCGGGGAGGGCATAATTCTTCATCCAACGCGGCGATTAATGGCGACAATTATACGCGATTGACAAATTACATAGCGTACACGCTTTCGGCTGGCATGGGCATTTATGTTGGGCAGCTTGTGAATGAAACGTTATTTCAGAACATTAGAGGCACATTATTGGCATTTTTGAATGGACTGCTCTCTCAGGGAATGTTGGGAAGCACGGATGGAAGTTTACCATTTGCCGTTGTGTGCGATACGACGAATAACCCGCAGAGCAGGACCGCGTTGGGTTACGTGCAGGCGGATGTGCAGGTGCGTTACCAGGCAATCAACGAGAAATTTATCGTGAATGTGCAAGGCGGGCAAACCGTGCAGGTAAGCGTGCAGACGCTTCCCGCCGCATGATTTAGGGGTATAAAATTATGCCGTATAATACTTTCACGATTGGCAGTGATTGTCAGCTTGTTGTAATGGGTCCGTTTGGGCGGGTTGATCTGGCGCATGTGACCGGGTTTGAGGCGCACCAGATGACATTGCTGCTGCGAGTGGACAGGCTTGATGGCGTGCAGTTGGGGGCTGAGCTGCCCAAAGGGTGGACAGGGACTTTTATGCTCGACCGCGGATCTTCGGCTGTTGATGATTTTATTGCAAAAATTGAACAAGCGTATTTAGCGGGACAGCCGATAGGAGCAGGAACGCTTTACCAGTATGTTAATGAACCTGACGGATCGACTTCCACGTATCAGTTTAATGGCGTGGTTTTCAAACTGACTTCCGCGGGGGCCTATAAAGGTGACGCAGCAGTAACGCAGAGGTTGGATTTTTATGCTTCCGCACGGATGCGTGTTTGATGATAGACACTGTAACGGATAAGGCCGGGCGCGTGATGGAGTTGCGCCACTTGGGCGTGGTTGAACAATTGCGGCTTTTTAAGATTCTTGGTCCGGAATTGTCTGATAACCGGGCGTATGTGGGGCTGGCGCGCATTGCCGCGGCTGTTGCGGCTATTGATGGAGTGCCGGTGCCGTTTCCCGCAGGAGAAGCCGGCGTAGAGAGTATTTTGGAGCGGCTGGGAGAGGCCGGTGTGACAGCCATTGCCGGAGCGCTAGCCGAAGATGCGGTGGATACGGTATTGGCCCAAGCGGGAAACTAAGCCGGCACCCCGCACTGATGGATTGCTTGTATCTGGTTAACTGCGGGGTGCCTTATGATGTTGCGTTTTCGTTGGATGACGCGGAACGCATTGGTTATGTAGTTTGCTTTGGAACCCTCTTAGGTTTGAATTTTGACTGGCAGAGGCTTAGCTGGGACTGAGGGCTGAGAGAAAGTGAAATGACAAACGCGGCTTTGACACTTGGAGGTGTGGCCTTCAAGAACATGGAAGTGCCCGAGAAGATTAATTTTGGTGGCAAGCAACGTTTAGCCATACAGAATTTGATTGGAGGCGGGCGGGTTGTTTCTGCACTCGGGCTTGATGATGGCACGATTTCTTTTTCAGGAATTTTCACGGGGGCGGATGCGGTTGCAAGAGCGCAGCAGCTTGATGTGGCAAGGGCGCTGGGGGCGCAACTGCCCCTGATATGGAATGGATTTTACTACCTTGTAGTGATTGAGCAGTTTACAGCTGAATATCAGAAGCCGGTGCTCATTCCATTCTCGATTACATGCGTTGTTGTGGTAGATCCATTGGCTGCGGCTGCAAATTTGGTTGCGCCATTGGCTAATCTCATCTCGGCTGATGTTGCATCGGCCATGGCGTTGAGCGGCCAGGCGGGCATTGCAATGCAAGGTGTTAGCGCAACGAGCCTGCTGGGGCTTAGTACGTTGCAGGCGCTGGTAGGAGAAAATATTTCAAGTGCGGGAGCGTCCTTGGCCGGTACCGCCGCAGCTTTGACTGGCGCGGTTGAACCGCAAGGCGCGATTTCAGCGCTTGGTGGTTTGATGACCGCATCTGGCCAGCTTGCGGGATTGGCGGGGATGCAGGGTTATGTGGGGCGGGCGGTAACGAATTTAGGGAATATGTTCTGATGAATGGCCAGCTTGTTGTGGTGGTTGGTGGAAATCTTTTCTGCCTGGCGGCTAAATATTTGAATGATGCGACACAGTGGATACGCATCGCTCAGGCAAATGATTTGCTGGATCCGCAGTTGGAAGGGGTGAACCAACTGGTTATTCCTCCTGTAAATCCGGCGGCTGGGGGTGGCGTTGCCTCTTGAGCAGCCATTGGCGCGAGTCAGTATTGACGGGACGCCGGTGCCGGGATTGGTAGAGCTTGAAGTTGATGCTGGGGGAATATTTTTAGCCGGGCGTTTTCTTGCGGGATTTGCGATTGGAATCTCGGCCGCATTCGGGGGCGATTTTTTTGCTGGGTTGATGAACCAGGAAATATTGATTGAGGTGGCGCCCTCTGGTTTGGGATATGTGACCCTGCTGATGGGCGGCATTGATGCTGTCCGCATAGATTGGGTAAAGAACATTGCCTATATTCTCGGACGTGACCAGACATCGCTGTTGATTGATGCTGAAATTGCGCAGAGTTATGTTAACCAAACAGCTAGCCAGATTGCTGGTACGATTGCTGTTGAGCATGGGCTGATCCCAAATATTACCAAAACATCACGTCTTGTTGGGCAATATTACCAGCGGGATCATGCTCGAACCGTACTCGGATTGAATTCTCGTGTTACGACGGAGTGGGAGCTGCTTACCACTTTGGCCAGGGAGGAGGATTTTCTGGTTTCAGTTATAAACGGTACTTTGAATTTTGGGCCTGCCCAGATTAACACGCCGGCGGTGATTGTTCCAGGCATTTTTTCCGAGCTGGCTTTTGATATAATCACGGCTTTGCCCAAGGCTGTTACTGTGAAGTCCTGGAATTGCCGAAGCAAGGCGGTGGTTACAGGAAATTATGGGTCTGGACTGACGGCAACGATTATTCGCCCGAACTTGATGCAGGAGCAGGCCGGCACTCTTGCCCAGACGCATGCGCAGATATTGAGCCAACACCAGATGATTATGCTGGCTAGAATGCCGGGTGAAACGCAGTTGATGCCGGGACAGCAGGTTGTGATTGCGGAGGCGGGGGTGGGGTTTGACCAAACCTATATTATTGACGCGGTGATGCGGCGCCTGAATGGCAAAGAGGGGTTTGTGCAGGATTTAAGAGCACATGCGGTTGAGGTGTTGTGATGGAATATCTTTATAACCAGATTAAGGCAGGGGCTGCGGGGTTGGATGGCCATGTGGGTGGAGCACGCTTTGGACTGGTGTCGAGCTTCGATCCATCAGCGTATTCAGTTCGTGTTTTGATACAGCCGGAAAACGTGTTGACTGGGTGGCTTCCTGTATTATCGCCGTGGGTTGGGGCAGGCTGGGGCTTGGCGGCACCTTTGGTGCCAGGATCGCAGGTACTGGTTTTGGCACAGGAAGGAAATGCTGAGCAGGGCGTAGTATTGGGTGCGATATGGTCGGCGGTGGATGCGCCGTTGCAGGCTCCTGCTGGGGAGTTGTGGTTACAGCACAAAAGCGGCAGTTTTTTGAAACTGCATGAAGATGGAACGATTTCGATGCAGGCACCGCTGGTGAATATAGCGGGGAACCTTGTGGTGAGTGGGGATGTATCTGACCAGGGGGGGGCGCGCGGAACGATGGCGGTGTTGCGCCAAGCCTATGATGAGCATGTGCATGTTGTACCGCAAGGTGGCAGCACTGGGTTGCCATCGGATATTGTGTGATGGTGGATTTGGCATTGCAGATGGGTGGTGATTTGGCCGTGGGGCCCACGGGTGATCTGGCTTTGGCAGATGGCCCGTTGCTGACGCAGCAGCGTGTTCTTCGCCGGCTACTGACGAATTCTGGCGATTACATATGGCAACTGAGCTATGGTGCTGGTCTGGGGACTTTTGTTGGGCAGGCTGGAGCACCCTTGGTGATTGCTGGCGTGGTGCGAGCGCAGCTTTTACAGGAACAGGCCGTTGCCATGTCACCACCACCTGTTGTGGCGGTGACGCCTGAGAGTGATGGAACCGTAACGGCATCCTTGACCTATACCGATTCCTTAACAGGGCAGACTTACACGGGTTCTTTTTCCCTATAGGGGATTTTATGCAATTATCGCTTCAGAACTTCTCTTCTTTGATGGAGGGAATGGCGGCGGCTGTCCAAGGGGCAGCCTCGAATCTCGTTGATCTGACGGTTGGTTCTGTCATCCGTGCGATTTTGGAGGCCAATGCGTCGGTTGCGCTGTGGCTGCAATGGCTTATTGTCGAGGTGTTATCGGCGACCAGGCTGGCCACAAGTACCGGTGCGGATTGCGACAGCTTTGGTGCGGATTTTGGTTTTGTCCGCCTGCCGGCTGTTGCAGCAACTGGCCAGGTGACATTTACGCGTTTTAGTCCGGTATCCGCGGCGTTGATTCCTGTTGGAATGACGGTTTCGACGGCGGGAAATACGCAGAGCTTTATTGTTGTGGCGGATACAACGAATGGCGCATATAGCCCCGTGGCGGGGGGATATGTCATTCAGCCTGGAGTTGCTGGTGTGACGGTGAGCGTTGTGGCGAGTATCGCTGGCGCAAGTGGAAATGTGCTGCCGGGGATGATTTCGTTGATCAATTCATCGGTTGCCGGTGTGGATGTGGTTAATAACCTAAATGCTCTGACTGGCGGGGTGGATGCGGAGAGTGATTTAGCATTCAAGGCCCGGTTTGGAAATTACTTGGCAAGTCTCTCGCGGGCGACCAGTATTTCTATTGGGTCGGCGATTGAAGCGGTGCAGCAGGGGTTAAGTTATAGCATAACCGAAAACCAGAATCAGGCGGGCGCTGCACAGATGGGGTATTTTGTGGTGACGGTTGACGATGGTTCAGGCAATCCGCCGATGTCTCTCTTGCAGGTTGTTCAGCAGGTTGTTGATAATATTCGCCCGGTGGGAACAAGTTTTGCGGTTCAAGGTCCTACCGTTTTGATGGCGAATATATCTGCGGCGATTGTAACGGCGGTGGGGGCGGATCATGCCCAGGCTGTATCGTCGGTGGTGAATGCATGGCAGACCTATATTGACTCTTTACAGATTGGCGCGACGCTGAGTTACACCAAGCTGGCGCAACTGGCGTACGAGTCTTCGAGTTCGATTGTGAACCTGTTGGAGTTGGTTTTGAATGAAGGGACCGTGGACCTTATTCCGCCGTTATTTGGTGCCGTACGAAGCGGCGTATTGACGGTTTCGTAAGATGAATATCAGCATTGATGTGCCTGGCCTGTTGGCGAGGATGAAAGCTGTTTTACCTGTAAGATGGTTTGCGGATACAACCCCTGTTTTGGATGCTTTGTTGACGGGGCTTGCGAGTGCCTGGATTGAAGTATTTTCATTTTTAGATGCAGTGAGCAGTCAGGCGCGTATTCGCAGTTCTAGTGGAATATTTCTTGATATTGCTGCACAGGATTATTTTGGTGGTGCGCTGACTAGGCGGGCGGCTGAGGGTGATGCGGCATATAGCGCTAGAATTCAGCAAAACCTGGTTCGAGCGAGGGCGACGAGAGCGGGCGTTATTCAGGTTCTTGAGGATTTAACAGGACGGACGCCGGTGATTTTTGAGCCGCGGAACCCGGCGGATACAGGCGGTTATAATTTGAATATGGGGTATGGGTTTGCTGGGGGATATGGAAGCATGTCCATGCCTTACCAGTTTTTGGTGCGCGCTTACCGGCCGGACAGCCTGCCCGCGGGAAATGGCAGTGGATATTGTGTTGGCCCTGGTGGATATAACACCGCTCCCGCATTTTATGCGGATGCTGAAGAATTCCAAGGCAATGTAAGTGATGCGGAGATTTACGCAAATATAGCTTCTGTTTTGCCAATCGCGGCGATTGCCTGGACAAATATTTCCAATTGAGGAAGATAAATGGACCGAAATATTGTTTATCCTGGGAGCATTCCACAGGACACGGATATTCTGTATCCGAACAGGAATGCGATGATTGGAATTTCGGCTCTTACCGCCGCGGCGCTTGGAACGGGCGTGGTTGTGGACGGGCTTGCTTGTGTGGCGACGGTGCCGGCGTCTCTTACGGTTAGTATTGGACCTGGAAGCATCACCCAACTTTCAAGCCTTGATGCCACAGCTTACGGATCTCTGGCAGCGGATGTGACTGACCAGATTGTAAAGACGGGCATTAATTTGCAGCCGGTGAATTTTACCCTGATGGCGCCGGCGAGCTCGGGGCAATCGATCAATTATCTGATTGAGGCCAGTTTTTCAGAAACAGATGCTGATCCGATGGTTTTGCCGTATGTGAATGCGGCGAATCCCGGGCAGGCTATGTCGGGGCCGAATAATACGGGCACGGCACAGAATACGCAGCGCGTGCAGCGTGTGCAACTGCAGTTGAAGCCGGGTGCGGCGGTTTTGAGTGGCGCGCAAGTGACGCCGCCCGTGGATACGGGATGGACCGGGTTGTATGTTGTGACAGTGAATTACGGGCAATCGGCGATTACGGCGGCGGATATATCCGTGGCACCGGGCGCGCCTTTTTTGCAGTACAAGCTGCCGGCCTTAAGGCCGGGGTTTTCAACCATGCAGGTATTTACCTCGTCGGGTGATTTTGTGGTGCCGAACGGTGTGAACACTGTCCGTGTTGAGCTGATTGGGGGTGGCGGCAGCGGCGGTTACCATGTGAGCATGCCCGCAGGTGGTGGCGGTGCGGGTGGCAGAGCTGTGAGTATTGTGTCTGGCCTTACGCCGGGTCAGGTTTTGCCGGTTAGTGTTGGCGGCGGCGGGGCGATACCGGCTGGGCCAGGAATGGGCGGTAACGGTGGGGCATCGGCTTTTGCGGGCATTCTGGCATTGGGCGGTGCTGGTGGTGGTGGTGGAACGTTAACGGGCACGATTTCTAACGCCGGTGGTGCTGGCGGTGGTGCTTCTGGCGGGCTGGTGAACATGGCGGGGTCCGACGGGGGAGATGCCATTGTTTTGGCTTTTAGGGGCGGTGACGGTGGCGGGCCGGGCAATGGGCGCGGCACGAGCGGGCCAATTCAGGGTGTTTCGGCACCAGCTTATGGCGGCGGTGGCGGTGGCGGAGGGTGCTCAACCGGCTCTAGCCCTGAGGGGTATCCGGGTGGTGCTGGTGGCAATGGCCTGGTGATCATCGAGTATTAAGAGGATATATTATGGCAACGCCAGCGAATCATTTATGGCGGCCCTCCAACGCGAGGTATTTACAGATTGATGGGTTTGTACCGGTGCCGCGGGGGCCGCAGATACCGCCGCCCCAGGCGCTGGTTTGGCCGCAGAAAGACCCCGGCGACACTTTGGATTATGTGTTCGATATTGGTCCGGCGTTATCTGCTAATCTGGGAGATGGAATTTCCAGCCTTGATGTAACGATAAGCCCGGATAATCCGGGCGATTTGGCGCTGGTGTCTTGTTCGGCGGACGGCAACAAGGCCGTGCTGTGGCTGACTGGCGGGGTGGCCCTGACAACATACACGGTTACCATCAATATTACGACGAATGGCGGGAGGGTGCTGGCGCGCAGCTTGGCATTGCCCGTGGTGGCGCTGGCTTCCGTGCCCGCGCCGGTGGATGCGTTGCAGACACAGACAGGCCAAGCCTTGACAGACCCAACCGGCACGCCGCTTACGACGATTTGAGGTAGAAATGACAACGATTGGACAATTACCGCCGGCGAGTTCTGTCTCTGACACTGATTTGCTTGCTATTTACCAGAATGGCCAGACATTGGCCGCAACGCGGGCACTTTTACTGACGGGTGTGCAGACGGAATTGGCGGTGCCTGCGAACAGCCTGCTGGGGAATGCCGGGACGGGAACGGCGGCGCCGGAATCGATTACGATTGGCGCGAATCTTGTGATGTCGGGCAATACGCTTTCGGCGGCGGCGGTACCGTTTGAGATTTCGGGCTTGGCTGCAGGGTCTGTTCCCGTGGCTTCCTCGGTTGTGGCGCTGGGACAGAATGGCACGAATGTTGGTGTCTCATACAGCAATTTTCTTTCCGGATTGGCGAATGTAGCGGATGTGCCGGGGGGCGCATTAACGGCAACCGCGGTGGGAGCAAGCACGAACCGGACGCTTAGCCAGCTTGTGGCGAATGCGGTTTCGATTGAGGATTTTGGCGCCGCTGGCGATGGAGTTACGGACGATAGCCCGGCTTTACTGGCGGCGATTGCATCTGGCACGCCTGTTCGATTGCAGGCGAAGACATATGCGATTGCGGGCGAGTGCGATATTACGGGGACAGCCTGCACATTGCTGGGCGTACCAGGGCTGACCACACTGGTGCGGCCAGCACAGTCTAAGCTGGGGACCGCCCCTACCCCGGCCTGGATTAGCGTTGCAGTGGCCAGCTTTTATGCTGATGGCATTATTTTTGATGCCAATGCAGCGGTGACGGCTGCGGCCCAGGCGGTGGTGATTCAGGGTTCTTGCACAAAATCTCTGATTACGCGTTGTACGTTCAAGAACGCTGTTGCCGTGAATTATGGTAATGGCCTTACGTATTTACAGAGTGACCCAGAGGTAACGCAGCACCATGTGGATAATTGCGAGTTTGCCACAAACAGGATGAGCGGGCTATATGCCTATGCCGTAGACGCCTTGAGTGTTACAAATTGCCGCGCGCATGATAATACGGTGAATGGCATTTATGTGGATAGCCGCGATCCAGCCTTTATTTTGAAAGTTAGAGCGCTGCATATTGCCGCCAATACTTGCTGGAATAATGGTGTTGGCATTTTGGTTGGAAATTTTATTGCTAATAATGTAATAGTCCAGCCATATTTATACGGAAATGCGAATCCCGATATTCTGGGGGCGGTTATTGCCATTAATAATTGCTTCTCAAATACGGAATATGGAATTTATATTTCAGGCAGGAATATACTGGTTTCGGGAAATCTATGCTTGAATAATAGTTCGGCGGCATCTTTTGGCGCAGGCATATTGTGCGATACTGGCTATTGCAAGATTACAGGCAATATGATTTCTGGCGCGTCTCCTTTTGGCATTGATTGCGGGGGGTCGATATATACGGAAGTCGACAATAACTATATTAATGGAGCTGGCGTTGGGCTGAATATTGGCGGTGGCCAGAATTGCACGGCACGCTCCAATTTTATTCAAGACTGCACGCAGGAATCCATTAGTGTTCAGAATGTTGAATCGGATGGTAATGGTGATAATTTTGGGCTGGCATGCACCGATTTGTCTATTGTTGGAAATTGGATAAATTTTGGCGGAAGCGCGCTGGGAATCGCCGTACGTGACGGTGCTCAGGATGTTCTCGTTGAAGACAATGTTATCGTTGTTAATTCAAATGGAAATTTGACCAATGCGCTATCTGCCTACACGGATAGCATCACGGTCCGTAGAAATATGCTGAATTTTAACTCGCGCTGGCCGGTTAACCCGGCGCTGGTCAATTCTGTATATACGCTTACGGTTCCAGATATTGTTGATGCGGTTTCGATTTCGCAGGCGACCGCGCCGGTGACCAGTATTGTGACGGCGCAGGCGGCATTGGTGGCCGGGCAGATTACGTTTGTGAAAATGCTGAATACAGGCATTGCTTATACTCATGCAACGGTTGCATTCTCGGGTACGGGTACAGGCGCGGCGGCCACGCCTTTTATATACCAGGGAAAGATTGTTGGCATACAGATGACCAGCCTGGGCGCTGGGTACGGGCCTGGCACCACGGTTATAATTTCGGGTGATGGAGTGGGGGCGAGCGCAACGGTACAGGTTGGCCTGCCGGTGTGGCAAAACAAAGAGCTTAGCATTGACTGTTTGACGAACGTGATGTTTGCGGCGCAGGGGTCGTCTCCTGCGCAGAGTAATTGGACCGGCGCGCCGATTACTGTGCCGGCCAATACGACAATTGACTGGATTGGGAATGCCGGAGGCTGGAGAGCGGCGCGGTTTGCGCAGAATGATTATGTTCTGCCGAATGGCGATGGAAGCCTGACCGTTAAGACGCGGTCGGGCGACATTTCCATGCATCCTGTGGGGGGCGGTGTTGTAAGGCTGATCTCTGACGCTGAGCCGGTAGGGGCGGTGGAGCTGATAGGCAGGGGATCGCCGTTGAATGTGGTGGCCGCGCCCGCTGGGTCGACATACCGGAACTTAAATGGCGGTGTTGGCGCAACGTTCTGGGTGAAGCAATCAGGAACCGGGTCGTCGAACTGGGCGGCTATTGCCTGAGGCGCCAGCTTCTGGGCCAGAAATATCTCACGAAAGTTGGCTATGACAACGATTGCGCAATTGACGCCGGCGAGTTCTGCTGGTGCGAGTGACTTGCTGCCTTTATCACAGGCTGGGCTGCTGTATTCGATTACTGTTTCCGCGCTTACGGCTGGATTGCAGCCGGTTATCAATGTTCCAACAGGCAGTTTGCTGGGACGGAACAGTACAGGCGCGGGAGAACCTGAGCCGGTGGCCGTGGGAACGGGGCTGGTTTTGAATGCCGGGAGCTTGGCGGCGACAGGTGGAGACCATGCGGCGTTTCCACTGCTGGCGTCGTTGAACTTGTCTGATGATATTGTTGTAAGCGCAAATGGTGCTCCGGGACTATTGCCTTTGGCGATGTTGCAGGGATTGTTTACCGCGGGTTCGGGAATTTCAATCGATAATGGTGTTATTGGCGTAACGGTATCGTCCGTTGCTGGACCGGTGGGGCCGCAAGGGCCAGCGGGGCCGCCGGGCCAGACGGGTGTGGCGGGGCCGCAGGGACCCGCTGGGGCGGGGCTGAGCGGGCCTTCAGCGCAAAGCATCGCAAGTGCGGTGGGCGACACGGATTATGTGGCCCTTTGGCAGAATGGTGCGCTTGCATGGATGCCGTATGGCCAGTTTTTGGGTGGGCAGACAATAGATGAATTACCCGCGGCGGGGCCCGCGGGAGATAGTGACCAGCTGCTTGTTGCGCAATCGGGCAACGGATTGAACGCACAAAGTTTTGGCGCTTTATGGACCTATATGCAGAATAAACTGCCCAGCGTACAGCCGGGCGTTGTTGAGCTGGTGGCGAATACGGTGCTCGATTCGACGCAGCATAATGGGCGGGTTCTTGTTGCCAGCCAGCCGATTACGCTGACGGCCAATTTTGTGAATATGGGCGCGGGTTTTTCTTGCACGCTGGTGAATATGGCGGCGGGAGCGGTTATGATGGGGGCGGGGATTACATCTGGTTCTGGCAGTACAAGTCTGCCGCCAGGTGCATCGGCCACGTTGCTTGGGTTGCAGTACTCCGGCGGGTCTCTGGTTTGGTGGAGCGGGGTTGTACCAAATGCGCCGGCGATAACGGTGGCCTCGATTGCGGCACCTGCATTGAATGCGTCGTTTGTTGTATCTGGTGGTGTTTTCAATGATGCGCCGTCGGCACTGGATTATTCTGTTGATGGCGGTTCGGCCTGGATTGCCGCGGCGAGCCCGGTGATTACGGCGAATGCGTATAGTTTTACGGCTGCCGGCTTGGCGGCGGGAACTTATGCGGTGCGTGTAAGGGACCATGGTAATGTGGCGGTTATGGGTGTGTCGAACAGTTTTGTGATTACGCCGCCAAGCATAAGCATTGGCCCGGTGCCTGGGGTGACGGCACTGGCGGCGCTGATGAGTGTTACCGGTGATGTGTTTCCCGCGAATAGCGCCGTGCAAATTGGCTTGTCTTCAAGCGCCACGGTTGCGCCGCTGGCTTGGGTGGATGCCACGGTGAATGGCGGGACATGGAGTGGCAGCCTGACGCCGGATGCTGTGGGGCTTGTTTATGTCTGGGCGCAGCAGGCGGTGGATACGGCCGTGAATGCGGTGTCCGCGGCTGTTTCGGCTGTGCAGGCCGTGGTGACCGTGACGGCGCCAGCGAGTGCCACGGCAGGGGCGAGCTTGACGGTGAGCGGCACGGTGGTTCCGGCCGCGGATAGTGTTAATGTGCAGCTTTCTGCGCAGAACAGCACCATGCCGGCGAACGGGTGGATTGCCGCCGCCAATAGCGGGGGGAATTTCACGGCGGACCTAACGCCCGGTGCCGCGGGAACATTCTATGCCTGGGCACAGGATCCGGCCACGGGGATTGCGGCGGTCTCTGCTGCTATTACGGTGGCTGCGGCGCCCTCTTTGGCCTATGGGTTTAATAATCCTGGCGGAAGCTATGTGCATGGCGTTAGCACAATTCCGTTGAATGGCTCTGTTACACCTGCGCAGAATGTGGCCACGCAGGTGGCGCTCTCGGTTTCAAACAGCGTGGTGCCCGCCAGCGGGTGGCAGGCAGCGGCGATTATCTACTCAAATTCGCTGTGGGCTGTTTACTACACGACGCCGGCCACGGCTGGCAATTACTACGTGTGGGTGCAGACGGCGGCGGGGAGCGGCACGGCCGTCAGCAGCTTTACTGTTCCGGTAACCTGACGCCATGGGGATGTTGTTTAATACGCCTGGCGCGTCTGTGATGGCGGGTTCGGGATTGCGTGTTCTGGCGGGCCCCTTGCCGGCGGGAGGCACGGTGCCCGCGGGCTTGTTCTCTGGACCTTATCCATCTGACATTAGCGGACTTTCAGGCTGGTGGGATGCGGGAACCTTGGCTGGATTACTGGATTCGAATGGAAATCCATTGACCGCCGTGAATAGCGTGGTTGCATCCGTGCTGGATAAATCTGGCCAGGGGCAGACCCTTGCGCCTTACCATATTAGCGCGGACACCATGCCCGTGGCGGCGTTGGCTGTGCCGCGGGTGAATGGATATTTGGGTGCTGTTGGCGCAGTTGACACCAGCATTGTGAATTATGCGCCGAGCCTTGATCCTGATTGGGGATTGCTGCATCCGGGATTGGAGTTTGGCGCTGGTGTTGCCTGGACACGGTATTTTGTATGGACGCGGCCGAATTGGCGCCAAGGAACTTATTATGCCGATAACCAGCCGATACCGCTTATTCATACGCTGGCGGGCTCCGGTGCGGCCATTTTGCAAGCGGATAGCGCAGAGGGAGGTAATCTGACGCTTTTTCCTGGAAGTACTGGCCAAGTTGTATTGCTGGCCAATTTGCAGCGGCGCCATAGCCATGCGGTGATTTTGCGGAATACGCCTGGTGCGGGTGTGGATGTGTGGTTGGATGGTGTGCAGGTTGCCACGGCGGTGACCAACCCGCTTGGCGCAAGTGCTTTGGCGCAGGTGCTGTTTTTGCACGATGGGACGCTGCAGGGGTCGGCGCAATGCTGGTTTCATGAAGCGGCGGCATGGGAGAGGACGCTGAGCGCAACCGAGGTTGCGGCATTGATTGCAGCACAGGCGCGTTGGGTACTGGGCGCGCGGCGTGGCGTTAATTTGCTGGTGATGGGGCAGTCCAATGCGGCATGGTTTATAAATGCTGGTGGCGCCATGGCTTTGGCCCAGGGGATTGCATGGTATTTGGGCGCGGCTTCCTACGCTGTTACTGCCGCGCTCGCGGGAACGTACCTGTCTCCCAACCGGTATTCGGTTGTTTCCGGGCACCCGATTTCCAATTCGTCGCCGCCGTTGTTTCCACCGGGGACAAGCTACGGCACGTTTTTGACGAATCCTGGTGATGGGTCTGATCCTTCCACCTGGAGCGGCGGGCCGGATTTTACGGCACTGACGGATTATTTGACGGGCAATGCCGCGATTGTGAGCGCGGTTGATGAGAGTGACATCGCGTTTCTTGTCTGGCCCTGGTCTGAACAAGATAGCACGATGCCTTATGCGGACAAGACCCTTTACAAGGGGAGTGTGCTTCAATTGCTTTCAATGACGCGCGGTTTGCTGGGGCGCACGGCGGGTAATTTGCCCTTGCTGGCGTGGAATGCGATTCCGTATGAGACTAATGATGGCGTGCAGATGGTGCGCGAGTCGATTGTGGATCTCGCATCCGATGCCGCGAACAATGTGATAATGTTCGTGAAGCAGACAGCGGATTCGAATCCGCTCAACGCCTCTTACGATCCGGTGACGGGGTTGTTCAGCGGCGGTGATCCGGAGCACCGCGATGAACCGGATTTATTGAGATATGGAAGAATTGGCGCGCATGCCGCAGGGTTGGCGGCGATTTCGGGCGGTTTGTCTGATTCGATTCCGGCCGCGCAACTGCCAGGGATTGGGTTGCCGGTGAAGGGTGGCCCAGAAATTGTGCATGTTTACCGTGCCTCGGATACAGATTTGATTCTGACGATTTCGCACGATGCCGGCGATGACCTGATTGTGCCACTGCAAGCGGCGAATGGTGCCGGGTTTGCCGTGATGCAGGGCGGTTCTGTGGCCGCGCCGGGCACAATTATTGTGGCGAATGCCGCGGCGCGCATTGATGCCACGCATATATCGGTTACGTTGAATGAGGCGATTACAAGCCCATCGTCTGAAGTGCTGCTTTTTTACCCGTATGGCAGTACGCAAATTGGACGCGGGGATGCGATAACGGATAATTGGGCCAGTGTGATGCCGCCATTGAACTGGAATATTGGTAATGATCTTGGCTCGGCATGGGTGATGAATTTGCCGCTGCAGGCGACCGGGTATCCGATCATTTTATCTGACACCGCAGCTTAGGGTGCCAGGATGGAACGGGAGGAGATAGCGGTTATCCGCAGTGATATTGCGGGGCTGCGCCATGATATGGCGGTACTGCAGCAGGATATTGGCATTTTGGAAACAAAGGCCGACTCTCTGGAAGCGTGGAGGGTCAGGTATCTGGAGCAACAGGACCAGATTATAAACAAGCTGTTTACAAAGATTGATGAGTTGATGAAGGGTTTGGGTGATGTGCGGGCGGATATGTCGCGTACACGCGGAGAGCGGGATGCGGAGCGGCGCATGAGCATGATGCTCATCAGCCTGTTATCGGCGGCATGTGGCGGGCTGGTGACGAGCTTGTTCCACGGGTAGTGCGCCGGCCTTTATAGGTGATGCCGGACGAGCCGGTTTGACGTGCGTCAACAAAAATGAATCGATTAAATAATGTTCCGGTTGGGCATACATGCTCGTGTGGCATGTGTGGGTATTCGGCGGCGCAGAGGATTTGCCGTTGCGCCTGTGCCGGGTGGAGTTGGCGATAAGCGATTCAACCGGGATTGAGGCCCCGCCGCGCATGGAGCCGCCGTGCTGGGGATGCGATCGCCAAGGGGGAAGTGACGGCTCCTACGTTTTCCATGGAGATGATG
>JAEHJW020004252.1_pt1 | contig 33695 bp, 36 predicted proteins | sample 9271431 | NCBI WGS metagenome assembly JAEHJW02 | reverse complement strand
TCAGCCAATGCCAGCAGGGCATTGATGCGATTGCCGCTCTCAGATTCCCGAGCCGCCCTGCGCGCCACAACACCCGGCGATTTTTTTCGCCGTGTTGATTTCCTTGCACATTCAAATTCGCTTGTTTCTCCATCGAAGAGCAGCTCCATCCCCACGCCAAGGCCGGTTGCCAGCCTCGCTGCGATCACAACACCGCAATTGCTGCTCCCACGTTCCACATGGTAGAGGTTGAATCTGCTCACGCGGGAAGCATCAGCCAGCTCCGTGATCGACATCCCCCGCTCTCGACGAAGCCTCCTGACACGGAGGCCCATGTCGCGCATCATCTTCGCATCCTGTTCAGTGAGCGCGAACTTCATTGCGCGCCTCCTCGCAAAACAGCCTCGATGCGCTCCAGAAGCCGTGGAGTCGCGATCTCTCCGCCCAATTCCAGGATGGCCTCCTGCACCAGCATCCTCGCGATCACTGCCGTCTCCGGATTGCCGCGCCCAGCTTTTTCGCAGTTTCGCTCGGCTCCGCGCAGCATCTTCACAATCCCGTTGGCCTTCGACTCATCCATTGCGCCTCCTCGTTGAAAAGCATTTGCGACTCCATCCACGGCCGCCCACTGCGCGGCCTCATGTGCCCAGCCTCGCCTCTGCCGCTCTCCGCAGCAGGTCCTCGTCCCAGTGCCACCGGTTCTCGTCCTTCCAGATGCCCAGCGCGAAGAACTTCGCCGGACCGTACTTGCAGCGCAGGTAGCGGGAAGCCTCGGCCTGGTGCTGCCACGCCGCCACCATCGCCAGCGCCACCGTCGGCGGCGACTCGCCATTGTCCGCCTCCAGCACCACGGCCTCGCGCAGCTTGCGCGCCATCCGCCGATCCGACGAAACCAGCGACAAACCGCGCATCACCTGCTGCACCGCCGCATCGATGGCCCGCTCCAGCGCCGTCTTCGCATTCGCGCTCGCCTCCTGTTCCTGACTCGCGCTTGGCTCCAGCTTCGCTTCGAGCTTCTCTGGCATGGCTTCGCGCTTCGGCTCTGGTTTCGCAACTCGCTTCGGCTCCAGCCTCAACCCGCGTCCCTCCGCCGTAGCGCATTCCCCCGCTTGCGGGGGTAGGGGGTGTGGTTGTACTTGCTTTTGTTCTAGTTCTTGTTCCCGCGCGCGCGTACCTAGATGGGCAGCGCGTTTTTTGTCACCCTTCTGCCACCCTTCTGCCACCCTTTCTGCCACCCTTTCTGCCACCCTTTCCGCCTGCGAAAAGGGTGGCACCGTGTCACCCTTTTCCCTGCCAGCCGCACCCTCGGAAAGGGTGGCATCCTGCCACCCTTTCGGCAGAGCGTCCAGCTCGACGAAGAAGTAGAAAACCCGCTGCGACCTTCCCTGACTCTCCGGCCGCATCCGCGCGATCACACCCTTGCGCTCCAGCGCCGCCAGGTATCGCTGGCAGCTCCGCTTGTCGCACATCGACTCTTCCGCGATCGTCTCCACCGCCGGATACGTGAACCTGCCCGCGCGGTCCTGGTGCGAGTCCGCAAGCACCATCCCGACCAGCTTCTCGCGCGGCGAAATCAGCTCGCCGCCCGGGCACACGGTCATCCCCTTCATGTAAGCACTCGCTCTGGCGCTCATCGCTGCAATCCCTTTCCCTGCCCCAAACCGTTCCCGCGCAACTCTGCCCACGCCCGGCCAGCTCGGCCAGCGCCCCATCGTCCTGCAACTTATTCTGGAATTGGTGCTCTAGATCGCTACCGATGCTCGACCGGGAACTCCTTCCACTCCCGGCCATCAAGCAGCGCACCGGCCGCCTTCTTGACCACCCAGTACAGGTCTGGCTCATCATCGACATGGCCGTCCGTGCAAGCGAGGTCTTCAGTCGCAAAGTTCCACTTGCCATCGAACCTTCTGCCGCGTCGCGCCGCTGTTGCCTCATGTCCCGACTCGCGCATCCCGCGGCCGATCCTCCCGCGCCGTGTCGATGGGCCACAGTTGCCAATTTCGCCAGTATCCGTGCGCGACCCATTTGGCCGGGCCGTAGGTGTCGCGCATAGGAATACCGGGGCGCATCCTGGGTGTTTCCGCCCACAGATGCGGCCCCTTCCCGACGCCTCAGGCGATGACGGGTACATCCTTCAGTTCGCGCCGCAGCCATTGGGCCACCTGTAGAACCGTGTCGGACTTCCACTTGCCTCCGCTCACTTCGATCAGCGCAATCGCCGGCACACTATCCTTAGCGCCGCGTAGCCTCACCATGAATTCGTTGAAGCACGGATCGACCTCGCGGAACGTCCTGTAAGGGGCGAGCGGAATCCGCGTTGGCAGGTCGATGGACTGCTTCGACACCGCGCCCAGGTTGACGGTCACCTTCTGGCTGAGGCCGTCATCGCTGGTCGCCACCGAGTTGTCCGCGGATAGGCTGGACGCCAGGCGCTGCAGTTTGAGAATGTCCTCCGTGCAAAGGAAGCCATCGTGCAGGCCCATGATGAACTTCTCTGGAGTGATGAATTCGCCGAACGGAAACAGGGACACCTCCGCGCAGGTCGCGCTGAGCCAGACGTGGCGCCGCCCGAACTCGTCCCCGTGCATCGACTTCAGCTCGACCGTGCGGTGATCCACGACATGGATCGCGTGCTCCGCCGGAAACTCGTCGATGCGTACCCGGTAAGCATCGACGAATCCCGTCAGCGTGGAGACATCGAGCGTAGGCTTCGCGATCGGCGCGGGCTTGCGAACAAGCTCGCCGAGCGTTCCATCCGCCCTCACCGCGTAGTTGTGGCCATCGACAGCGTGGACAATCGGATGCTTCGGCTTCAGCAAGCCAAGCAAATAGTCCTGCATTTTCTCGATCATGGAAGACTGGCTCTTTTCTGCCGCGTGTCGGCGGCGGTTGAACTTCAAAAGTTGGACAGCGCTTTACCGCTTGAACTGGATCGGCTCGGGCACTGAGACGGGCTTTGGCGGCGTGAAGATGTTGAGCTGGCGCGGGTCGCCGAGCAGCGCATACAGCGCGCCCTCTTTGTCGCGGCCCAGGAACATGCGCGACTGGTTCGGCGTGATCGACGCCAGCTTCGACTCGCACGTGAACTCAGTCGAGAGCTGCACGCGGTCATCCTTCGGCTTGATCTTCAATCGAAGAACGATGCTCCGGGACTGCGTGGCCGGCGTGTTCGGGTCGGCGATGTTTTTCAGCACCTCGTTCAAGGCGCGCTCGAACGCTACGACCATGGCACCGTCGGCAACGTTCCCTATGCTCACTGTGATTGTTTCGTCGTTCATGGAATCCATTTCGTTTCCCCCTTGCTTCACACTGGCCATGCTCCTCTCGCCTCAGCGCGCTGCGGCCTGCAGCTCCACTACCGCCGCCATCAGCGACGCCCCCAGCCACAGCAGCACGATGAGGGCGAATGCCAACATCGGGATCCACAGCCAGCGCAGTGCTCGCCCCGCGATCCGCCTCATCCGCGTCGGCCAGGGAAGAAGGCTCTCCAACTCCCTCTGCGCTGCGGCCGACTCCAGGGCCGCGATCGACTCCAGCTCGGCAACCTCCTCCGCGCACCGCCTGCACCGCTCTCCCGCGCTGACGCGCCCGCACGCGCATCTCCTCAATACAATCCCAACGCTCGTCATCATGCGACCTTCTTTCCGGCTCCCGCCGCTTTGGCCCGCAAGCGGCTCGCCTTCCGCCGCTCGCGCCTCTCCTGCTGAATCAACGCATGCACCTGCCACGGAGCGCGCTTCTTCTGCCTAGCGTCCGCCCGGCGTTTCGCTTGCACCCTCTCCTCATCGCCCCACCGCAGAGCGCACTGCGGAGCCGAGCAGACATTCCCAGCCGCCTGCGGCAGCCACGCGCATTCGTCGCCCTCGTTGTACGGCGGCACGCGGCACGGATCGCCCCGCGTGCAGCCGCAAAACCTGCATCTCTCTTCGCTCGCAACCATGCGATACCTCCCTCTCGCGGATCCAGCTAACGGCTTGCCCGCAACGCCTCCTGGATCGCCAAAGCCTTCTCAGGCAGCGGCAACATCTCCCAGATGCGGACAATCTGCTCCTCGCTCAATTCGAGGACAACCAGAGCGGCCGACTCTTCCGCTCCATCATCGACATCCGGCGCAGCGGCTTCGCGTTTGCCCCCCCCCGGCAGGCCTGTGACCGCGCTTATAGCTCCACTTCGACTCCTCCGACAACTCCTCGCCGCAACCGCACGCGCAACTCTTCATGGCTTCCTCCCTTTCGACACACTCTTCTTCGCTGCCTTCTTCGGTGACTTCTTTGCATGCTTGCTCACGCCCTGCTTCGAGCGGCCCTCGCCTTCTTTGCGGCGGCCTCATCGACGGATTTCTTCGCAGACTTCTTCGAAGCCTTGGAAGGAATTCGCGCAGCTACATCCTTGGCAGTCTGGGCGGCAATCTTCTGGTCCCGCTCCTTCGCCTCGAAAGCCGCTGGCTTCTCTGTAGGCTTCTTCGCATCAGTTCCGGCCAGCACGGCATCGGAGCGAACCTTCTTCACATCGACCTTCAGCAGCCCGGCCAGCCGCTCCAGGTCCTCAGGCTTCCCGATGTTGTCTTCATGCACCGCCAGCTCGCCGGAATAGATCACCAGCAGCGCGGCGCGAGCCATCGCTCCCGGCATCATCGCCGCCAGCTTCTTCTTGCGCTCGCCATGGCCCTTCCACGAGAAGAAGTCCTCGCTCCATCCAAGCGCGGCAGCCACCTTCGCGGGGTACCGCGTGTTCGCGCGCCCAATCGCGTAGTCGCATATCTCGGCGTCAAGCGATGGCGCATATAGGGAGATTGGAGCCTTCGCCAGAGTTGTGAACAGCATCTCGCGATACAGCTTCTCCGCCTTCACCTTGGCCAGCAGCGCCTCGCGCTCGCGCTTCGCTTTCGCGGGATCAGCCTTGACGGCACTGCCTCCGGAGAATCGACCTCTTCCATGCTTCGCGCATGACTCCTCGCGGCAGATCAGGACGCGATGGCCCATCCGCTCGCCGTCGATCCAGATGGCCTCTTCTGCGCACTCGCATGCGGCGTCACCCTTCAGCACGCTCACGCGCCAGGAAGAAACAGCAGCCGCATTTCCACCGCTCGAAAGCATCAGCAGCTTCCGCTTTTCGCGATCGGCCGCTTCCAACTCGCTCTTCACCCAAACCTTGAGCTTGGAGTCTAAGCAAATGCGATCCGTGCAGGTGTCCTTCGCGCAATCGTCGAACAGCAGCGCCGAGTTCCCGGACCGCTTCGGGCAGTCGACGCACGTGATCGGCGGAAGAGGCGCATCGAGCGGGAACGGAGCGTCGCCCAGGCTCCTCAGCTTGTGTGTGCCGATATGCATTCTCAGCGAAGCAACCGAGGTGAGCGTGCGATGCCGGAACGGCGATGCAATCTCGACAACTACCTCCATGCGGAAAGGATCTTCGACTTCGTCGTCCTCGTCATCGTCATCGTCATCGTCATCGTCGGGGTCCTCCTCGCGTTCGCGTCTCCAGCCGACATTCAGCCATTCGAGCAACGATGCCTGCGTCTCTTCGCCCTGACGAGCAAGCTCCAGCGCATGCCCAATCTCGATCACTCCCGCCAGCAACGCATCCCGCACAGGCTGGATCGCGTCCAGCAGCTTCAGCCGCCGCATGATATAGCCGGGCTCCTTGGCAAGCTTCGCCGCCACGGTATCGATATCTGCCCCTGGCGCCAGCAGCAGATGCGAGAACGCCATCGCCTCTTCCAGCGGAGGCAAGTCCTCGCGCTGCAGATTGCTCACCACCCGCGCCTCCTGCGCCTGCGCGTCGCTCATCTCGCGCACCAGGCACGGGCAGCTCTTCAGCCCGGCCAGCTTGCACGCCAGGTACCGCCGCTGGCCGGCGACGATTTCATAGCTCTGCTCCACGCGGCGAACCAGCAGCGGCTCCTGCACGCCCTGCTGCTTGATCGATTCGGCCAGCTCCGCCAGAGCGCCGGCATCGACCTTCCTGCGCGTCTCATCCGGCGATATCGCCAGCTCCGCGAGCGCGATCTCTTCCACCTGTTGCTTCTTCCGGGCAGCCGTCATCGCGCGCCGCCGATCTCGGCGAGCCTACGGAGGACGTCGCCCTCGCAAATCTCGTATAAGGGCTGGCACTCGAACGCGTGAAGATACCCGTCCTCCGTTTCGAGGCCGTTGCAGCACGCGGGAGAATTCAACGGACCGCGCGGAAGAACCCCTTCTCCCGCGCGTCCTTCTTCGCCTCCTGCAGTCTCCTTTCGTTCGGTTGGTATGGAATCATTCGCCACCAGGACCTCGATCAGATCGAGCACCCGGCCCGTCAGGCAGCTCTCGGCATGGCTCGCACGTGCTACGCTGACGCCCCGATAGCACTCCCTGCATATAGGCGCAGAGCCCGGCAGAATGTTGGCCTCGGCAAGGTTGTTCGCGGCAAAGATGAGCTGCGCCAGCAGCCCCTCGCGCCGGTTCGCAGCCAGAGCAGCATCGCTGCAATGCGCCGCTCGGTTGCTCCCGCAGCCAACGGCATGAACATAGCCGATGCCGGGATAGTCGATACCTACGCAGCATCTGCGCTGCTCGGCGGCCAAATCGGCCGGTGCTTGAAGATGTGGCGGGACGTGATCCATGGCAAATCTCCTGAAAAGAAGAAAGATTGCCTTGAAACACCAGTTTTCAACCACCGGCCTTCTAAGCCGGTGGTTGCAGGTTCGAGCCCTGCCTCGCCCACCACTCCTACATGTGCGCTCTGAGAAACTGTGTTTCAAAGTCAATTCGTTTGATACTGTGAAAATATCTATGCGCGGGATGCCCTTGTCAAGAACTTTCCGCGCGGCCATCCTCGCGAACCATCTTCGCAACCGCCTGGCGCACCGCGTTCGACCGGCCGATTTCACCGTTTTTCTGCGCCCACGCATCGAGAGCGGCGATCATCTCCCCGCTGAAGCGCAATGACATTGTCACCTTTGGCTCCTCGACCCTTGGGCGGCCTACTTTCTTCCGCTTTACTGCCTGCGTCGTGACGCTGGGCTGCTTCTGCGATCTTGTCTTCTTCATGGACACCACCATACGCCGATCCAGCGAGCCCCGACAATGGAAAAGGTATCACGCTCGTCATTTCTGCAACACATAAAATACCAATAAGGTATTATCTAGTCTGATTCTCCCCGGAATGGGTTGAGAGGCGCATCCCACCTATGCGCCATAGACGCCGATGCCGGGAATCTCCTACGCTGCCGATGCTCACGAAAGCGGGATCATGCACCTCCCACAGTTCTATGCCGACAAAGGCGCGTTTGCGCCGGATCCTACCCTGCAGCATTCCCCCAATCACATCGCGTGCCCTGCCTGCTCGGCAGCCAATGACTCGCTGCACTGTGGTACCGCCGATATGGCATCGATGCTCTTCACGGACGCTGCCGCGCTCTGGATGGAGCGGCGCGCGCAGTCCACAGCCTTGCGTCTGCGCACGCACGAGACGACGCGCGGCTACTTGATCGCGCTTGACCGTTTCTTTGCTGGCCTCGGAATGCGCGAGATCACGGCAGGCCATCTGCGCGCCTACCAGGTCGCCCGCCTGCACAACCTGGTCCAGTGCGAAGATGGCGAGACGACGCCCTGGAAGCGGCATGCCGGACATTCCACGATCAACCACGAACTGGGAACGCTCTGCCGAATGCTGGCGCATTGCCGTCTATGGCACCCGATCAAGCCGTATTATTTCCCGCTGCCCATGCGGAGCTGGAGCCCGCGCCAGATCCTCACGGAGGCCGACGAGGAGAGGTTTTGGAAGGCGGCGGCGCGCCACCCAGAGGCGCATCTCGCCTATTGCGTGGCCGCGATCACGAACAACACGACGGCCGCCGGCATCGAGCTGCGAGGGCTGAGGCTGAAGCACATCTTCCTCCACGCAAACATCCCTGAAATTTATATTCCTGAAGACTCCGTGAAAAACAATTCGCGGCCGCGCAAGATCGCCCTGAACCCAACGGCGAAGTGGGCTGTGCAGCAGTGCTACAGCCGCGCGCTACGCCTGGGGGCATGCGAGCCAGACCACCACCTGTTCCCGTTTCGCATCAAGCGCAACCTCTACGACCCTTCCCTCCCGCCGTCGCGCTGGTTTCTGCGCGATAGCTGGACGAAGCTCCGCCGCGCCACTGGAACGCCCGGCCTGAATCCCCACGATCTGCGCCACCACTGCATCACTCGGCTGCTGGAGAACGATGTGAATCCGGAGACGGTGCAGGCCATCGCCGGGCACGTCGGCCGCCGGATGATGGAGTACTACGCCCATCAGCGCACCCGCGTTAAATACGAGGCTGTGCTCGCCATCGAGCCAGGAAAGAAGCCCTCGGGATCAGTGCGCATCGGCGAAAGAGAGATGCTGGCCAATTGCTGAGATTGAATCACTGTATCCAGATCTCGAAGATGCTGACTGTTGCGGGGTATCTGCCGAGCGGTGCCGTGCTGACATTGCCTCCGGAGATCGCCGCATTGACGCTTACGCTGCTCAGATCGGTTCCCGCCGGCACGACGAGCGTGTAGTAGGTCGCGCCCAGGTCGGTCGCCGTGAACTCGGAGGCCATCGTGGTTGTGACTCCTGCTATGGTGGCGGTCACAGCTCCCTCCCCTGATCGGAGCGTTCCTGTGAAGGCGGCGCGCACGGTCAACTTCATCGCCGCCGGGGCCGTGAAGGCTGCGAATCCAGACCATGTGCAGGAGCCGTAGACATACGTCTTCATACCTCCAGACGAAAGTTGGGAATAGCCGATGACCACGGCGCTGGTGGATAGATCGCCGCCATACGCCGCGATGGGCGTCTGCGTCGGCAGCGCTCCCGTATCGCTGTAGGTGGTTGGCCGATAGACCGGCGACCCGCTAGGAACGTAGACAGTTCCGATAAGGAAATAACCAGCTTTGCTGAGATAATCGGCTGTGTTCTGCGTCGCGACTGGAGCGATGATCCCGCCAGCGAAATACGGATCGATGTAATACACCTCGTAAAGCTGGCCCTGGTTGAGGCCGTCGATTTCGCTCGGGCTGGGCGAGCACGAGGCAGTCTGCGCTCCGATCATCGCCGTGAACGCGCCGATAAGGATCGACCCAGTGCCGTCGGCGTTGGCGATCCCGATCAGAGTGCCGTTCGCGGCCGCCTGAACGCCGGAATACGCGATCATCGAGAGCGTTGAGCTGATCGTCTCAGGACCAGCATCCACCCAAGCAGACGGAGTGCCGGCGCAGTTGACGGCGCGGATGCGCACTAGGTATTGCAGGCCGTCGGAGACGGGCTGGATGAAGCAATAGGTGACCGATGCGGCGTCCACGCGGGCATAGGTCTGCCACGCCGCATCGCCGACGCGCTGGTACTGGATCTCGATGTAGCCGCCGCCCTGCAGCACGTAGCCGTCGTTCGGCGCGAGCCACACGGCGTAGAGAGAGTTACGCGAGATTCCGTCAGCTCCTGTGTGGATCGTGCTGGGATAAACAGTGCCATTGATCGTCGCTCCGGGTCCAGAGTAGAGCGTGAGCTGCTCGGGCTCCGGACAGTAGTAGGTCTCTCGCTGCGCTGGCGAAGCGTAGCCTTGCGGCGACAACTCCTCCGTGATGTACCAGTCGTAGATGGACGGGTCTGTGTCTGCCAGGTCGAGTTCCACCAGCAGCGCGGCCGCTCCATCCTGCCCGGAGACGTGCTGCACGAAGCGCGAGGCCAGAACCTCCATTAGCTTGTTGCTCCAGCCGTACTTCGCGAGGGTGATGGTGATGACATCGAGGGCGACGACCTGGTACGCGCGCATGGTGCATCGCACCGTGTAGCGGCCCTGGTAGCGGGTGCGCATCAGCTCGATCTTGGCGAGGCGCTGCGCCATCGAGGGCGAGTTGCAGCCGCTGAGCGCGACATCGCGGAAGATGCGCTCGCCTCCATCCTCCAGCAGGTACTGGTCGGTGGCGTAGCCGTGGTAGGCGTCCTGGATGTAGATGGGAAAATCGGCCATCTGGTAGTCGTTCGCAGCGGCGATGTAGGTGCCTTTGACCCCGTTGCAGGTGTCGCGGATGGAGAGGCGCGGCTTGAGCTGGATCGGCCCCACGAGGTCGGCCACCGTGAGCGCGAAGGTGGAACCGACCCACGCTCCGGGCAGGATATTGTAGATGCCTCCCTGGTAGCTGAGGCGTCCAGCGCAGGTGGCCAGCAGGTGCGCGAGGATGGCTCCGCGCGTCATGTTGAGCGGCACGATGGCGTTGCAGGTGTATCGCGGCTCGGTGCCCCCTGCGGCCAGGTTGATCGGCTCGTCGCAGATGTTGGCGGCGGCCGAGAGCTGGGCCGTCTGGATGTTGGTTCCGATGGCGAGGCCGAAGCCTCCGACAGAGGTGTCCAGCGACATGAAGTCGGCGACGCAGAGTGCCGCATTGTCGGTGAAGCCTCGCGTGTTGGTGCGGGGGTCGAGGATGTCCTTCTTGCCGTCGATGACGAAGCTGGTCTGCGGGATGCCGCCGCCGAAGTATTCGTCCGCGTATCCGAGCCGCAGGTAGGCGACGGTAAATCCGGCGCAGACGCACTTCGGCCCCCAGCCGGTTCCGGACGCGAGCAGGCCGGGGAAGGTCTGCGTCTGGTTGCCGAGCTGCACTTCGAGGTAGACCTTGTCTGCGTAGTCGGGATAGGTGGTGGATGCGACGCCGCCGAGGCCGGTGGTGGGTGCGAGGTCTGGTCCGCCGTTGACGAAGGTGAAGGTGGTGGCATCGTTCGCGTTCGGCTGCGCGACGATCCAGATCCCGTTGAAGGCGTTGTACTCGTTGTTGGGGCTGTTGACGCCGACATAGGTGATGGCGAGGCGCAGCCCGTTCTGGCCGGGCAGCGCCTGCTCCAGCACGATGGTGGCGAGGCCGTTGCTGCGCGAGATGGTGCCGATGAGGACGTTGGTCTGCGTCGGCGTGTAGCTCACGTATTGCAGGGCGTCGTTGACGGTGCCGAGATAGGTCATCGGCACCGGCTGGCCGTCGAGGCGCAACTGGACATTGCCCTGGCAGGAATGGCAGGACAGAATCATCACCCTATGGAGCTGCTTGTCGTTCGAGGTGTCTTGGGAAGAATTGGTGGTCTCGAAGATGATCGTGGGTCCCACCTTGCAGGTGCCGTAGAGGTACTGCCACTGCTGGATGGGGTTGCGGTTGGCGACGGCGAGGCCCGCCTGTGGATTCCCGGCGATCAGGCCGCCGACGCCTGTGAGCGCGAGGGACGCGCCTGTGCCGATGAGGAAGCTGGCGAGCGCCGCTTCGAACGGGGTCGCCGTGCCCGCCGTCATCACATCGAGTGCAATGCCTGCAGCGAGCAGGGCCGCTCCTCCGATCGCTTCGCCTACCTTGGCCATTAGCCGATCCTCCATGCTCGCTTCGCCATGCATAGCGGCAGCCGCCAGAGGCCGTCCTGCGCGACCGCGATCATCTCCGTGCCATCGAGCGAGACGATGCCCAGGGATTCGCCCAGATTCCTGCCATGCAGCACCACGTCGCCGCGCCGCGCGTGAGCAACATCCACGTCCGGTATGGCGCGATCGCGCGCGATCCGCTCCGCAAGCGAGCGCACGAGCGGACTGCCGCAGTAAGAGCGTATCGCGATGGAAGCCTCGCGCCGCGTGGAATACTTGCCACGAAACGAGGCTGCGAGATCCTCTCCGGTCATGGCGAGGACGGCGTCGCAGGCGAAGAGGCAGCAGTCCATCGCGCCGTAGGCGAAGCGCACCTGGGCGGAGGCGCGCAGGTGCGCCTCCAGCGCGGATTGCCAATTGGGCAGTCGGGTCATCGCAGTCCTCTCAGCGGTTGTTGTAGTTGGCTGGCAGCCGTCCCCAGTAGGTGGTGATCTCCTGGATGCCGGGAACGAATTGGAAGCCTGCGTCGCCGTGCGCGACTATCTGCAAGTCGTCTGGCGAGTAGCGACGCCAGACAGAGCGGTTGAGGTCCACGAGCACATTCTCGACGTTGATCGCGACGGAGCACGTCTCGCCGGAGTCGTCGATGGTGGGCTGGTCGATGCGGCCCGCGTAGGCGAGGATGGGCGATGCGATCAGGTTGCCGCTCGCGTCGTAGCAGGCGAGCCATACGCTGACAGGAAGGCCGACGCGCAGCTCCGCCAGCACATCCGAGATCAGGTCGGACGGGATGCCGGAGAGCGCCAGCGTGATGCCCCGCGCCTCCACAGTGGAATCCTCGCTGATGACGGAGATCTCGTGCATCCCGTAGACGCCGCTCCAGCTCTGGCCGTTCCAGACGGTGTTGCCCAGGCCGCTCCAGAGGTTGAGCGTGGATGCGGCGAACTGCGCCTGGACGAACAGGGCGCACCGAACAACGGGAGCGGCGAGAGCGGCGAGCATGGCGGCGGAGGCTTGGCGGGGCATCGCTAGATTGCCTCCCGGATGGCAAGTCCTGTGAATCCGTCCAGCGTGGTCGCGTTGACGCTGAATTTGTTGCCCTTGTTAGCCGCGAGCCGGAAGAGCCCAGTGCAGTTGCTGGTGGCGATGGCGACTCCATCTCCTGGCTGATCCCGCAGCGGCGGCCAGAAGCTAATGGTGGCGCTGCCGCTCGCGTCGGAACTCACCGCCTCCAGCGCCCGATAGAGCCTCGTCCCAGGGCCGGGGCCGATGGGCACAGAGAAGTAGTCGCCGGGAAGCAGCAGGCCGACACTGTTGGGCTGCCAACCGCGCGTGACGAGGGAGTAGCCGACCTGGCCAGCTCCGGAGACGAGCGGAGCGCCAAGCGGGACGCCTTTCGGCGCGACGCGCAGAGGATCGCCGATGCTGAAGACGTTGATGCCGCCGCGCAGCTCCAGGATGAACGCCTGCCACACGTCGGCCGAGTAGCGCGTCATCGAGCGGAAGCTGAGCTGGCCCTGCCACCAGCTCGCGCCCCAATCGAAGAGCTGCTCGGCCCCAGTGAAGGGATTACTGGTGCAGGCGACGGCTTCCTGCGGATCCCACTCGATGCTCGACGGCGCGGCGCACAGAGGGTCGGTATCGCTGGGAAGCGCGACGATGCTCGCGCCATTGACTGTGCCAAGAATCATGATTGCTCCAGAGCTACTGAATCACCGCGATGTTGTAGGCTGTGCTGGCTGGCGTGATGGAGGCTGCCGTGGCGTTGCAGAGGCGCACAGCGACGTTTCCGTCAGTCAAAACCTCCTGCCATACGAGACCCGCTCCAGGGTCAGATACAGGCGACACACGAGCCACCATCGTAGTTTTTGCACCTGCGATAGCAGTGGCTGTTTGAATGGCACAGGCACCGGCAGCAAGTGCTCCTGGGGCGAAGGCTGCACTTGTCCCGCGTAGAGGCAATGCACTCGCTGCGGCTGCCCCAGTCACCTGCGCTACTGAGTAGTCGCCAACCGCAGCTACGACTGGCCCGGTGCGACCAAAGACGGACGTGACAGGAGCGCTAGGGCAAGTAGCCCCACCTGCCGCCGTACAGATCGCCGAGCCGCCCACAGTTCCACTGGCCAGCGTTGCCGTCTTGGCGATCAGTGTTCCTTGGCCGTCGCCAACCGTGCTGCCGTCCACGCTGACAGTGCCGACTGCGGGGCTGCTCAGGTGCGTGTCTGGAGTGGTCTGGCTGCTGCTGGCATTCGCCAGATCGTACCACCCGATGCCTTTGCCGTAGCGGCGATCCAGGTCAACTGTGCCGCCGACAAAGGGAACCGAATAACCCGTGCTGACGCCGCCTGTGGTCTGGTTCTGGCTGTCGGAAAAGTTATCGACAAACGTATCACCAAACGGGCAGTTGCCAAGGTAGTGCGGCAGACTGCCTGCCGCAGTGACCAAAAAAACATTCGCTGACGTGAAGCCGGGCATCTGCGCTGAGGTTGGGCATGTGATCGTCACATAGTCAGCAGCATCGAGCGTTTCGATGGTGTTCCCTGCAGACGAATTTGGCTGAATGTAGTTGTTATTCGACTGCCAGTTCAGGGTTGTCTGGCCAGACGCAGTCACACCCGCTATAGAGTAGCTGTGTGCGAATGCTCCCGCCGCTCCGGTGTAAACATTCGTCAAAGTGAGCACAGGCGGTGGCGACTGGAGACTCGGCTGCGATGTCTCGTTCACGGCTCCATGAAGGCTTACAGGCGTGCCGGAGTTGCCCGTGATGCCTGTCGTGCCGGAGATGTTATTAGTGCCGGAGATGTTATTAGTGCCGGAGGCATTCATCGTGCCTGTAATATTCGTCGTGCCGCCTAGATTGCTCCCAAAAGCAACAGCGAGCACGTCATCGACTGTAAATGCTGACGTGTCTTCAAGTCCGCCGCCAGTGTTATAAAGCAACTTGGTGTTGTATGGAAGATTAAATAAAGGTACGTCTCTTCCAGGATCAGGGGAGTTGTGGACATCAATGTAGCTCTGCGGCATCGCCACATTAGAATAGAACCATATCGGAATATATGATGAGAAATTCATGAAAGTGTAAGGCGTTGACTGGCCAGTAACCAACAAATTCCACATAGTAGCATTGCTACAGCTATAGGTCTTGACGCAGTTGAAGGTTGTCTGCCACATATATGATCCAGAATTGTTCGACCGCGAAACCTGAGTCATAGTTGTGTTCACGCCAGCTAGATTGACAGCAGAAAGGTGAGGGTTCTCGACAGCATCGTTTGCTGTGAAATTGACGTTGTTCGTCGCAAGGTTCACCGTGTTGGCCACGCCGCCGCCGGTGCCGATGATCTCAGCCATCGGATAGAGCGCGAGCGTGGTGCCCACGGGAAGCGTCTCCATCGAGATACTATCCGCTGATCGATTGGCATCGAAGAAGACAATTGTGTTATTTGCAGTTGCGCCAAGGATAGGGTACGTCGTCCGCCATCCTGTATCATTCGCATCCGTCAACCCTTGGCCACACAATCCTCCCTGCATCATCGCGGCGCCAGTGTTATAGGCATTTCGGATCGAGATCGTGAAGGTCTGAAGGCCTCCGCTAAGAGTGCTCGGCGAGGTCAGTGAAGCATACTCATAGAATGGCCCTCCGCCGAGGCAGACTCCGCCCGCAACGAATGTGCCGGAAGTTACTGTGACCGAGCAACTCACACTTGCGTACTGAGCCATGCTCCCGGGACCATTGCAAGCCGCGCTTAGCGTTCCCCATGCTGTCGATACCGGCACAGTCGCTCCAGTGACTGTATAGTTCGGTCCACCAAAGCCATTTACTGCCGTCGCCACCACTCCGCCGGAAGTACCGCCCTGCGTGATGTCTACCAGATATGCGCCGGGGATGAAGTGCGTGTCGCCTGATGGTGTGGTTGTCGTAAGGAAAGTAGAGCCTGAGCTTGCTCCTGTTGCAATCGTCGCGTGAGGGTACGCAGTAAGTTCTCCGACTACAAACGTCTCGCCCTTGATTCCCTCATCGGAGACAGCTTTCGCTCCGCCAGCGGCCCAGACGTTGACGTTGAAGCCATTCGCATCACCGACGCTGTACTTGTTCAGGAAGATATCCGTGCCATCGCAAATGCCTTCCGTCCAGCACTCGGTAATAAACTGGAAGCCCCGCGCAGCCCACCAATTACCCGCCGTCGTAGCATTGTTTCCGTTGCTATCACCCAAGCCTGCGAACTTGACGTAGTTCACTGCTCCGTACTGCCGCGCGTTCAGAGCATTGATGAGGTAGCAGTGCTCCTCTGCGTTCAGGCCTGTGTCCTGCGCTGCTGGTCCTGATGTGACGCCGCAGCCGGAGTGACTGTAAAGAGGGTTTGTCAGATAGTGCGTGTTCTCACCCTGCCGCAGATCAATCAGGTGTTGTCCTGCGATGGTCGGATAGGTCGCCAACTCCACATTCGAATAATCGGGGTCGGCAACCACCGTGCATCCGCTGGCGCAAGCGGCCGAGGCGAAGGCGTTGGCGATGCCGTTGTTCCCGGTTCCAGCCGGCGACTGGTAGTAGATCGCGTGGAGCACAGCGTTCAGCGAGTTGACGCCGAGCGTGGTGCTGCCGGGCTGCGATACATTCTGCGCGACTGTGGGAGTAAACTTGACAGCTCCGGTGCCGCTGTTGGCGTCCACATACTGCTTGGTTGCCGCCTGCAAGGCGCTGGTGGGATCAGCCGCGAGGACTATGGGCCCGGTCATGTTGCCTCCAGCGAGCGGCAGCGCGGCGTTATTGGTGAGCTGCTGCACCCAGGTGGTGCCGATGCAGGCCCACACGTTGCCAGTGGTAGCGTTCGACTGGATGTAGATCGCGGGAAAGGCGCAGGGAGCGGCCGGCGGACCCGAGTCGTAGGTGACGATGTTGCCGAGCGGCTGCGCGACGACGACGGGCGGCGTGTAGGCGTCGAAGCTGAACGACGCTCCTGTGATCGAGATAGGCTGCGGATACTGGTAGAGAACCTGGTGCGTGACGCCGCTGATGGTGACGACGTACTTCACGGCAGGGGTGCTCATCGAGGTGTCGGCGACCTGGTCGGCTGTGCCTATGGAGCCGTTGACGATGGAATAGCAGTGCTGGGCGGAGTTGACCTGGCCGACGCCGGTGAGCGCGAACCCAGTGCTCTGCCCGTTGGCGTTCACCGGCGCGAGGCAGAGATATCCCTGCTGCATCAGCGTTCCGCTGAGGTCCTGGAACTCGTTGCCGAGAATCGTGGTGTGCTGGGCGTACGCGGGGATGCAGACCAGCAGCAAGACGAATAGCAGAGCGACGAAGCAAAGAATGGCGAGCGCGACGCAGCGCGTCACGGCGGCAGCGATTAGCCGGGGCATGGTGTTTTTCCTTTCGGGTGCGATGGGAAGAGGCGAGAGTGTCAGTGGGCGGTGCGTCGGTGGATTTCGTGGACCGCTTTCACGGCTTTGTGGATCGCGTCCTGGTGCGCCGCGCGGATGGCGTGATGGACGCGCATCTCGACCTGGGCTGCGTCGGTGCCGCGCGCGTCGATGTGGTAGTGGACCTGGTTGCCGCCGCGATTGCCGACGGCGCTCATCAGCGCATGATGGGTGGCCATGGTGCCGCTGACGCCGGGGAAGAAAGCCTCCGGATGGCCGCCGCCCTCGCCCACCAGATAGGCGGTGTTGGCGGACACGGGGCCGCCCGATGCGTGGGGGACGAACATGCTGGCGAGATTGCTCCACCAGTTGCCGCCGGAATTCCCTGTCACGGCTCCGAACATCCCATTCATCAGGCCGCCCATGCCATCCTGCGATCCGCCGGCCGGCTGCATGCCGCCAAGGCCGAAATCGCTCATCAAGCTGCCCATGGGCCCCGCACCGCCTCCCTGCGAGCCGCCTGCAGGCTGAGCTGCGGGTCCAGCCGCGCCGCCAAGGCCGAAATGTCCCATCAGCTTGCCCAGCAGGCCGCCAGCTCCCCTTTGCGCCGCACCGGCGGCCGAGGCGACTTCACTGACATACATCGGATTGTCTCGGCTCTCGCCACGCTTGCCCTTCGCTCCATGCCCCAGCAGGAGCTTCATGATTCCGGCCTCGCCGGTCTGGAGCACCTTGGTCGCTCCCTGATTGGCGAGGCCAGCGGCCATCTTGCTCCAGCTCGTCCGCTGGCCGGTGATGGCCTTCGCCATCTCCTCGTTGGCTCCGCCGATGACAGAGGTGAACATTTCGCGGAGCTGCTCGGCCGTGTCCAGCCCCTGGGCCACCATCTGCGCCATCTGCTGCTGCACGCCGCCGAGCAGCGAATCCTCAGAGTTGGCGATCCGGGTGTTCATCTTCTCGATGTCGATCCTGCCCTGCAGCGCGGCTTTCTCCTGCTCGTACTTGGCGATCTCCTTGCGCTGCTCCTCGACGGCGCGGGTGCCATCCGCGCGCACGCGCCTGAGCTGCGCGTCGATGTCCGCCATGGCGTCGCGGTTCCCGCGCTCGGCGATGGCGGCCAGGCGCTGCTCCGCAACATAGTCGCTGATCGTGCCCATCGTCCTCTGGTAGCCGATCTGCAGCTCGGCCAGCTTGTCGATGGTTCCCTGATGGATCTGCTGGAGCTTCTGCGCATCGCTGATCTGCTCGGCGGCCGCCTTGGCGTTCTCCGCCGCGAACATGACGGAGACTTTGGCGGCACCGGCGTCGGCTTTGGCTTTCTCGGCGGCCATTGCTTTGTCCTGCGCGGCAAGCGACTTCATGAACTCGGCCTGCGCCGCTTGCGCCAGAGCCTGCGTCGCCTCCCAATTCTTCGATCCGCGCCGCGTCGTGGCCTGCATCGTCAGCCAGAAGAGGTGCTCCGCCTGCACGCTCTGCATCCCGCGAGCACGCATCGCTTCCAGGCGCTGCCGGAATCCATCCATCTGCTGTCGATCCGCCTCCTGCTGGGCGCGCTTCGCCTCAGCCGCCTCCTGCTTTTTCTGAGACAGCATCGCCTTGGCATCTTCGTCCTGCTGCTTGCGATTTTCAAGCGCTCGATTCTGCTGCCGCTCGCTAAAACCTTGCTCCTGATTGCCGATTTCGTTGTATAGAACCTGCATTCCCTGCTGGACGCTCGCCTGGTTGCGGTCGAGCCTTGCGCTGGGCCCCATCTTCTGGTGGAGATCGATAAGAACGTTCTGGTATTGCGCATTCTGGGCCAGCGTTGCATCGCCCATGTCTGCCCCTGCGCCCTTGAGGGAGTTGAGCTGCTGAAGCAGCGAGATTTCATCGCCGATTTCTTTTTTGGCCTTCGCAGCCGCATCGACCCGTTGCTGCATCGCCCGGTTGCGGACGGCCTCGACCTCCGCCTGCGTTCTGGCGAGCGCGATGGAGCGCTCTTCTTGCCTGTTGATGTCATCGAGCGCGGCCTTGTAGTCGTCGGCCTGCTTCAGCACAGCGCCGTTGCCCTGGGTGCCGGTGACCCTCTGGTACCACGGGGCCTGCATTTCCTTGATCTGGCCGCGCATTTCGGCGAAGGTTTTGTCCATCTCCCTGCCGAACTTTTCCAGTTCGAGCAGTGCTTCGTCGATGGCCATCTTCAGGCCATTGACCGGCTTCCTCTCCAGCTTGGCAATGGCAGAAGCGATCCTGTCGTTGGCGACCGCCAGCTCCATATTCGACAGGTGCTGCTGCTGCTGGAAGGCCGAGCTTGCTTCGGCAGCCTTCGCCTGCGCCTCTTTTGCCTTCTGGAAGGTGTCGTAGATTTTGTCTCCGACCTCGAAGATGGCTTTTCCGATCGAGATGATGGCGACTGCGCTGAATGCGGCCGAGAGCGCGGGCGCGATGCCGGGAATCGCAGCCACGAAACGCTGGACGTGGCGCGGCAGATGCACACCAATCTCCTCACCCAACACGGCGATCGAACCCTGCGCCTCATGGATGTCGGATTTCATCTGCAGCGCGGCTTTGCGCGTCGCGACCTTGGCCTCTTCCATGCCGGAGATGACCTTGGCTGTGCGCGCGCTGAATTCGATGTGCGCCGAGCCTACCCGCTTGCTTCCGCCCATGATCTTGCTCCTTTTGAAAACACAAAAGCCGCCCGGTTGGGCGGCTCTGATTCACATCCAGCACTCAGCTTCGCATCAGCGCAAATTGAAATCGCTTATCACTCTTCCATCATCCGTCATTCTCGGCTTCGCCTTGGCTACTTGCGGGGCCTGCGGACAGCCAGCTTCGCGCTCTGCCTGGCCAAGTCCGGTCAGGTCCAAAACCTCTTGCTGCCCTACCGGCTCGTACTCCAGGACCGCCTTCTTCGATTGCGCGAACACTTTCAGCATGGCCTCGGGAACAATGAGCGCGCTGGCGTCGCCCGATACAGCCAATGTCGCAAGCTGAATCTTTCCATTGTCGATCCTATAGCGCACCTCCTCCCCGTCGGCCTGACTGGCAGCCATTCGGAAAGGCGGTTTCAACTCTCCCGCGAAAACAGGCAGGCAATGCACGACGAGCGCGCCGCCATCAAGCGAAAGGCTCTCGACCTTGCCCCGCAACTCGTCTTTCTGCTCACTGACAATCCAGCGCGCCGCAGGGCCGTACTCTTCGCCCATCTGCCTTCCGTCCCGCTCGATGTCCTCTTCCAACTTATCGTTTGTCACGTCCAGTTCGGCGTTCGTCCGCTCCTGCTCCGCGCGGAAAGCCACACTCGCCTCGCCAGCCCTAGTCTGCGTCTCCTTCGCGCTTTCCGCTGCGACATAGAGGCCAACACCGGCCAAGGCAACGCCGATCCCGATCAACCACCACCGCTTATTCATGCTTCGACCTCTTTCCGCGTTTCGTCCGCTGCGAGTTTTTTCCGCCTCACCCTGGGCGGCTTCGGCGGCAGCGGCTCTGGCGGCGCGGTCATGCGCACCTCGACGTAGACGTGCACGAAATGGTCGTGCGGGCCGTTGAGCACCACCTTCATCACATGCGCTTCCATCACCGCATAGCGGTCCATCAGCGGGGCGATGAGAGCGGCGACGGCCTTGGGGACGAAAGCCATGTCCAGGTCGGCACCGCCCTCCAGCTCCACTGGATAGATGGCGATGGCATCGGGGTCGAACTCGTTCTGCGGCTCCCGCCGCAGGCGAAGACTCATGCCGGGCTTCAGCTCGCGCGCAATCGAACTCCGCGAGACGTTCCCGTTGCGACTTTCATACGCGATGCCGGCAGCGCGAAACTGCCAGAGGTCCGCCAGCCTGAGCAGCGGCTCATGCGCTGGTGGGGGCGGAGTATCCGGGCGCGGAGCGACATAAAATGGCACCCGATCATTGAACCGCTCCGCATTCCGCTGACCTCTCTCGCCAGCCGACCTGACGAGAGCCGCCAGCAGCGCCAAAGCGATCAGGACAAGAACAACCATCACTGCAATCGATCCGCCGTCCATGCCCGCCAGATTACACCATACCCGTCACTGTCAGTCTTCCCGCTGCCTTTTCCACGCCGACGCAGCGGTCAAAGACGGCCAGCATCTGCTCTCCGGTCATGCGCTTTTCTTCGCGCTCCGGAGGGGCGATGGATGCGAAGAAATCGCTCGGCCCCAGAGGATTCTTGGGAGGATGCGCTGAGAAGTTGGCGATGGCGCTGGCGAGGACACCCGCGATGGCTTCCTCGCGGCGGAAACGCATCCGCACGCATCGCTCCAGCTCGGAGCACATGCCGGGCGTCATTCCTATCCACTCTTCCCACGCAAGGCCTACATGCACTCGCGCCGCCGCCCACAGATTGACCCACGTCAGCGCGGCTTGATCGCTGTCGCGGGCACGATAGGGTCATTCCGCTCCTCCTCCTGAGCCATGGATAGAGACCATGCGGCCGCGATGGTCTCGAAGACGCGAGGCAGGTTCTTCGCGGTCACGAGCTGCTCGACCTCGCTTTGCAGGTAGCTCGCGCCCGCGTTCTTCAGCAGCACATAGAACATCGCGATGAGCGCGTGGCGCGATGGGTTGCGAAGGATTTTCTCGCTCTCGGTAATGGTGCTGATCCCGGTGAGCTGCTCGAACTCGATCAGGCAGCCATTGGTGATGACAAGTTTGTATTCGCGGCCCTCGACAGTGATCTTGGCGGCTTTGGCGAGCATCTCGGTTGCCTCAAGACGATCAAATTCTTTGGCGGCTGGCTTCTTCATGGCGGTCCTTTCCAGGTGATGAGAAGTGCTGCGGGTCTGGGAATGCTCACCCGGACCCGCGTTGGCACATCTAGCTGTGGTACGGGGAGACGCCTTCCGGCACCGGGATGAAGTCGAGGTAGAAGGCCCTTCCCGGCTTGAGGTGCTCGATGGCGCTCTTGTTGGTGATGTACATCTTGAGTTCGCCGCTGGGCGTGGCTGCCGCGAAGCGCTTGTCCTCCGGGATGGACGATTCGCAGCGGGGCTGCAGGTGTACGGTGACGTGCGGATCGCCGCTCTGGTAGTGGAGAACTTCGTGGTGGGTGACGGTGAACTTGGCGCGGACGACTGGATTCTCTGGCATGGTGCTCCTTTCGATTTTCTTCGTTTCGGGCGCAGGCTGGTTGTTGCTCGCGGTTGGGTTATGTCTCGATTTACGTTTTAGGCGATGACCTCGGTCTCGACGCCGGTGATGCGCATCGTGCAGTTGAAGGCCGGAGCCTTGTCTGCGACGATGTCCGCTCCGGGGGCGAGCTTGGTGATGAAGCAGAGGCCGCTGCGAGTGACGTTCTTGCTGGTGGAGAGCGGGAACGCGAACTGGAACGGGAAGATGGTGCGGGCTTTTGCGAGGGTTTCGAGCTGCGTCTGGGTGGTATCGGCGATGTAGTTGCCGGAGATCTCGACGGTGCCCCCCTCGACCAGGGTGGGAACGAATTCGCGGGTGGCGCTGGGCGAGCCGAGCGTGGTGACGTCCTCTTCGCCGACGGTGAAGCCGCTGGGTTTGATGTCTTTGACTTCGGCGATCTGGGTGTAGACATAAGCACCCGGCAAGCCTGTGCCGACGGAGAATGCCGCGCCGTAGCCTACCTGGGCCGCGGTGGGAGTGACGTTGGTGCTGGGAAGTGGCATGGGTTGGACTCCTTGAGAATTGGTTGAGATGGTTGGTGCATAAAATCGGATCGCAGCCTTACGGCTGGGAGAAGTGGATCTCGAACTCGATCATGCGGCGGCTGGTGCGCGCCAGATCGTCGAAGAAGTCAACCGTGTCGGTGTGGAACGCCGCCTGGACCACGGTGGCGTCGGCGTCGGGGAGCGTTCCCTGATAGCCGGAGAGGACTTCGCGGATGGCCTCGGATAGGTTGATGGCATCGGCTGCCGACTGGCCGAAGCAGTCGATCTGCAGGCGCGTCATGGTGAGCTTGTTGCGGCCGGAGAGCGTGTAGTCCGGCACGCGCGAGACGACGAGATAGGTCCAGCTCGGCAGGATCGCCCCCTTGGGCAGCGTGGCGCAGAAGCCGCCGACCGGGCAGAGCGCCTTGACGCCGGCGTCGGCCTGCGCGAGGGCGACGATTCCAGCCTCGATCATGCGGCCTCCTGCGCGGGTGCTTCCGCCATCATGCCCAGGGCCGCGCCGACCTCAGCGATGCAGACATCGATGGCCTCCATGCCGGAGCCGTCGATGGCGGGACGCAGGAACGGCTCCGGCTGGGGATTGTGGACGCTTCCGTATTCGACGAATTTTCCCCAGACGCCCGGCGAGTCAGGGCCATCGGACTTCGTGTAGGTGGGCGAGACGGTGCTGCCGGTGCGGCTGGGATTGTTGGCATCGACGGGATCAGGGATGGCCTCGATGGCGTCGCGCAGCTCGCCTGGCTCCCGCTTGCTCGTCGATGTATGGGGCTTGAGCGTGGGAGCGAAGCCCTTGGCGGCGCCGACCAGCACGGCAGCGCCAGCATCGACGCCCCTGCGGATGCAGGCACGGTTGAATTGAGGCGCGAACTCGGTCATGCGGCGTTCGAGGTCTTCGAGGCCTACGATTTCGACATCCTGGACTCCCATGTCAAACCTCCTTTTTTCCGTATCTATGCCTGGCCGTCAAGCTCGACGCAGAGCAATTCGAGGCGCACATTCCGCTCTTCGACGTTGACGCAATCCTGCACGATGAAGATCCGGCTGCCGAAGAGCACGCGCATGTCCGGCAGGATGCCAGGCTGGTAGCGCATGGTGACCTGGGCGAACTTCTGAGCGGTGAACTGGCCGCCGCGCCATGCGTCGGTGCCGCGCAGGACGGTGATCTCCGCCCATATCGTCATCAGCACCGTCCATGCGAGCGCGGCTCCCGATGCGTCGGTGGTGGCCGTCTGCTGCTGGATGGTGATCTGGTGGCGCAGGCGCGAAGCGTTGATGGCGATGCCGGCTCCCTTCGCTGTCATATCCGCAGGTCCCTGTAGGGCGAAAGCAGCGATTGGACGACATCGGGAATGCTCGCGGCCTCGACGTTGCCCAGGTCGTACCAGTAGCGCGCGAGGAAGAGGATCGCGGTGCAGATGTTGGGCGGCACAGGCGCGCCGAGATAGGCCGCGCCGTTCACGAAGGGCACAGTGAGCGGAGCCGCGAGGGTGGCATTGCTGCCCGCATCGACCGTGGCGACCGTCGTGGACACCGCGCCGACGGTGATCGGCCTGCCAACGTCGGTGGGCAGGAACGTATAGCCGGATGTGACCGCTCCGGGGCCCACGCCAAGCGAGAAGGTCGCATTGCCACCGTATCCGGCGACGAAATCGACGGTGACTGCGTTGGTGACGACGCGAGCGACTGGCCACACCTGGCCGAAGGTGGGAGCGAGGCGCGCGGGCTGCGATACGAGATCCTGCTCGTATTGCGTCGCAGGGTTGAGGGTCTGCGGATTGCCCTCAACATCGATGTACGCGAGCTGGACCACGGAGCTGACGGGCGGGAAGGGCAGGATGATCGCGTAGCGAATGCCCGCGAGCAGAGCCGTGGAACCACCGATGAGCGGCGTGGCGAAGTTCGACCCGGTGATGCGCGAATCGATGAAGCCGGGGAAGAAGTCGAGCGTGAGGCGGACGGTCTGCGAGATGAAGCGGCGCTTGGTGTATTCCTCGCACCAGCGGCGCGCAGAGAGGCCGAGCGCGGCGATCATGTCCGCGTCGGCGTTCTGATCGACGCGGAGGAACTGCGCCAACTGGGCCGCCGATACCGGCTCGGACGCGGGTTCGATGAGGGTGCGCAGTCCCACGGGCTACTCCTGTCCTTCGACGATGGCGAGCAGCTCGGGCGCGGCAGCGGCGGCAGCTTTCCGTCCCTTTTTCGACAATTCTTGAACCGATTCAGCGTGGCCAGCGTTGATCCAGTGCTGGGCCAGCGTGTCATGCAGATCGAGCGTTTCGCCGGGAGCGAAGGAAAAGTCTGGCAGATCGTACATCGGTTCTGCATTGCCTGCGATCGAGATGAGGATGCGAACTTTCATGCGCGTCTCCAGTAAGAGGATTCAGCCTGCGGCGGCCAGCGGGCTTGTTGCGCCTGCTGGCCGCCTACCAGGGTTAGGTGGCGGAGTTGAGGAACGCAGCAATGGGGTGGGTGCCCGCGTCGAGCAGGTTGCCGTCCGACCGCAGGAAGGCGATGTAGCCGACCTGCAGGTAATCGGCGTAGCGCTCAGTGAGCCGCAGGACGCTGGTTCCCTCGCCCACGCGACGGGTCATATACTTCGACATGTCTCCGAAGAGCACGCTGGCCGCGCTGGCCGCCATCACGGGCATGTCGTTGTTGATGACAAACTCGTGATTGAGGATGGTGGAGGGCGCTCCGGTGGCGAATCCGGCAGTGAGGCCGGGCTGCCACAAAGGCCGGTTGGACGCATCCTTGAGCTGCTTGAGCACCTTCAGCGTCGTATCGTGGAACATGTATTTCGCTCCGTTGCGATACGCCGGATCGACGGCGTGCTCCAGGTTGACCAGGTCGTTGTAGATGATCGAGGTGGTTTCGCCGACAGCTCCCTGCACGGTGTTGCCCGATGCGACAACAGCCGTGACGATGCCATACGGCTCTGTGGTGCCGACGCCGACCGTCATCTTGGTGTTCCAGATGCGGGCCAGGCGGGTTCCGAGCAGCCGGGTGAGCATGGCATCGATGTCGAACGCGGAGTCCTCGATCAGGGCGAGCGGGATCGGCACAGCCTGCGAGCTGAAGATATAGGAACCGAAGTTGACCTGCCCGAACGTCTCACCAGTTTCTGCAACCAGAGTGTTCTGGCCGACGATGGCACCGACGTTGGCCGTGTCGTTCAGGGTGGGCCACGGGAAGGGGTTCCCAGTCGCCGTCGTGAAGCTGCCGACGACGCCGGCGATGCCGCCGAAGAACTTCAGGGCCTCTTCGAGCTTGTCGCTGAAGCCGGTGGGCACGAGGTAGCCGCCCTGGCTTCCGGTTGTGGTGCTCTGAGCGTTCTTGATGAATCGCCGAGCCATGAACTGCCGCTGATCGGCGTCAAGCGCCTCGATGCCGCCGCGCAGGTATCCGCTGAACGCCTTGGCGTGGAGAGCTTTGTCCTTGGTGCTCTCGCCATTGCCATCGTCTTCGAGGCGCGCGATGATGCGATCCTTAGCATCCGGAGCGGCCAGATCGGCCTCGATTGTGTCCACCTTCTCTGCCCGCTTGATGCTGGCTTCCGTGGCCGTATAGTCGGCCTCTAATCTGTCGAACTTCTCGGCTTCCTCGGACGTGAGACCACGGTTGTTCTCCCCCTTGGCCTTGTCCACAATGGCGCGCATGTCCAGAGACAGACTCACCAGCTTCTCTCGCAGCATTTTCGCGTAGATCATCGTCATACCCTCTTTTTGCTCGTTGCTTTGCCTACGCTCGCCCTGGCGCGCGTCGCATCGCTTCGCTTCCCTGCGGTCGGACGCCTTGCAGCGTCCAGTTGTGCCGCCGGGAAGCTGAAACTTGTTTTCTGGCCGCCGCTCTGGCCGCCGCTCAGGGCGCCTTCAGGAGCTTCAGCCGCGCCTCATACTGACTGAGATTCGAGGCGTCCACGTCGGCTTCGCCGCAGTCGCAATCGTCGCTGGAGCACCAATCCGAACCACAGCCATCGCAGTTGCAGTCGCCGCAGTTGCCGTTGACGCAGGGATCGCAGGGGCAGTCGCAGAGATCGTCGCCATCCGCATCGGATTTTGCTGCATTTGCCTTGCTCGCGAGCTTCAGCCGCTCCGGAACGCGCTTGAGCTTGGCCAGTGAACGGAAGCTGGCTGCGAGGGACAGGGCCGCATCGTCCTGCTGGCTGGGATCGGCAATGGCTGTGGCAAAGCCCTGGGCAAGGCATTCCTCAGCGCCCATCCAGGTTTCGGCGTCCATAATGGCTTTGACTTCGGACCACGTCTTGCCGGTTCTCGAGACGTAGGTCTGGCCGATGGACTGCGAAATCGTGTCGAGCACATCCGCGCATTGGCGCATGGCGGCAGCATCCCCGGCGCAGAACGTCCATGCGTTGTGGATCATCATCATGGCGTTGTGGCCGACCGTGATGGTGTCGCCCGCCATGGCGATGATGCTGGCCGCAGAGGCCGCGATTCCGTCCACAAAGACACTGATCGGCTTGCCCAACGAGCGCAGCACGTTGTAAATCGCCACTCCCTCGAATGCGTCTCCGCCGGGCGAGTTGACGCGGACAGCGACACTGTTGAACACGCCAGCATCATCGACCTTCTGCTTGATACCGAGCGCGGTGACGCCGCCGCCGGTCCAGAAGTCCTCTCCGATTTCCTCGTACACGAGGATTTCGAGGACGCCGTTGGGCTGCAGGGAGGCGCGGAAGCTGCGCTGCATGGACGCGCGCGGGCTGGATGCGCGCTGCTTGACGGCGAGAGAGAGATGCTTGGCCTTCTTCATCGTTTTTCTCCTAGGAGGACTTCGGCGAGGGCGTCATAGGCCGCTGAGGTGAGTTCGCTGGCTGCGTCGGTCGAGCTTGCAGGCCATTTCTTACGGCTGGCGGCTATTTTGCGGGCGTGGGAGGCAGCGGCCTGCTCGTGCTCGGAAATCTTGCCGGTGGCGCAGTGCATGGCCAGCAGAGCCTCGGCCATCGATGCCATGATGGGCTGGAAGGCTTTGTAGGCCGTTTCTTCGTCGCATTCCTTGCGGTTGCGGATGCGGCCCACAGCGTCGCGCACCAAACGCCTGTACGCGCCCAGGATGCGCTCGCGCCGCAGGTCCGTGATGGTTTCGCCATCGTTGGCATCGGTGGCTGGCGCGTTCTGGTCCGCCGGATCGCGCACCAGGGAGCTGAGCGGCACCATGTTGAGCGGGGCGAGGCGCACGTCGCCGCCGTCCTCGCCTGGGATCGGGTTCTGCCGCAGGGCGCGGAGGATGTCGTTCGCGCTGTAGACGCCGGCATTTCGCAGCAACGTGTAGCCTTGCGTCTGCGATGCAAAGTCGCCGCGCTGGAAGTCGTTGAAATTGTGCTCGCAGTAGAAGCGGCCACCGAGCAGCTTGCGGTTGATCTCCTGCTCCATCTTCACGGCCCAGGGGCGGAGGCAATAGCGGATGTGATCGAGCGACTGGTGCTCAATGTTGTTGTTGGTGGCGCGCGCGAGATCCTGCAGCAGGTGCATGGCCACGCGGTAGAGGGCAGCGATCTCCGACCGCTGGAACTGGCGCGTCTGGAGGAACTGGGCATCGTTGGGAGCGATGCTGGTCTGATTCCACTGCAACCCCTCTTCGAGCAGCAGCGGCTTGAGGGCGTTCTGGCCGGTCATCCTCTCGTTCAGGGATTTTTTGAGGTTCTCATACGCCTCCGTGCCGAGATGGCCAGGGTGCGTGAGGACGCCGGTGGAGCGCGCGCCGTTCCCAAAGAACTGCGCCCCGAACTTCTCCGCGGCGATCGCCAGGCCGAAGGCGTTCTTGCAGGTCTGGATGGGCGAGAGGCCGACGATGCCGTCGGTGGAGAGGCCGCTGAGGTGCAGGACGTTCGCCGGATCGATGTAGCTGACGGAGCCATCGTGCGTCGCCGTCGTCGCGTAGTAGAGCTGCCCCTCGCGCAGCACCGGCGATGTGCGATCCGACGGCAGGAGCTGGAGCGAGATGGCCCGCGCCCCTTTGTCGCGCAGGATGTAGGTGTATCCGTTGCCCCAGCCGAGCGCCTGGGCGAGCCACGCCCCGCGCCAGACGGTGGAACCCATCATGCTGTTCGGCGTGTCGTGCAGCAGCTCATAATACTTGTGGTGGAACGCCTCGCGCACGGAGCTGTCCGGGAGCTGCTGGTAGATGCTGAGCGGCAGCGACGAGAGGTCCGATGATATGACCATGATGCAGGCGAAGGCGGTGGTGAGCCGCATGGCCTGCTTCTCATTGACGAAGACGCCCGCGTCGGACCTGCCGATGCCGAGCGACTCCATGAGCGCGGAGTACGGCACGAGTGGCTGCGAGGGATCCTCAAGCGAGAGCGCGCGGATGCCAAGCCTATTTGAGAGCTGACCCATCTTTGTCCTTTCCCGACTGCTTGACGTGGGCGATGGCGAGGCTGCTGAGCAGGCACATGCCGCCCAGGACGATGGCAGCGGCGGCGATGCTCCAATGCGCGATGCCGCTGATGACGAGGGCCACGCCGGCGAGAAGAAGCCCGTCCTGCAAATCGATCTTCATAGCTCTCTCAGTCCGCGCGTGGCGTAGATGGATGCTTGCGCGGCGTTGGCGTTGTAGGCGCGGTTCATGGCGTTCAGAAGCGCCGAGACGGGATCGATCTTGTTGTCAGGATGTTCCTTGCGCGGGAAAATGTTGTCATTGTTGTCCGGCCTGACGACGACATTCGAGACGGCCCAGGCGAGGACTGGATCGCCATCATGGTGCAGCCGTCCTCCGAGCACGGCCGCTTCGACTTCCTTCATCGGCTCCGAGAGCATCGCCACCGTCTGCGGCAGGGTGATGACGACATCCGGGCGGACTTTCTTCTCGATCTCCTGCTGCATCTGCTGCGCGCTGTACTGGTCGAACGCAATGCACTGGTGGTTGAAGCGGGGCAGCTCCGCTTCGATCTCCGCTTGGATGAAGGCGAGTTGAATCTCCGGACCAGGGTGCGGCACGAGCCACTTCTGCTGCACCCACATGGCGTAGTGGGCCTTGGCGCTGTCGTTGGCAGCGTCCTGCGGAACATAGTGTCGACCGAACAGGTAGTAATGCACCTTGCCATCTATCACGCGCTTGTAGACCTTCATGCGCGAGGCGAGGTCGATGCGCGAGGCGAGGTCCACTCCCTCATAGCACGGCTGGCCGACGAACTCGCTAAGGCGGAGCGTGAGGTCGGCGCAGGCGTTCCAGGATTGCATGTTCATCCATCCGGCGGCGGCTCCAGCCCAGATGTTGAGGTGCTTGGTTTTGAAGGTGTTCTGGAGGTGGCTCGACTGCACCGCCTTTGCCTGCTCGCGCCGAAGGAATTCAGCCTTGACGGATACGCCGTAGTTTGGGTTCGCTTTGCGCAGGGCGAGTTCGCTGGTCCAATCGTCCTCCTTATCGATGGTGTAGATGACGCCGAAGAGCGACTCATTCTGGATCTGGCCCCCAAGCACCTTCTGTAAGTCCTTGCGCATCGCATAGCAGGGACCGGCGAGGTTGCTGCCGGCCGTGGTGATCGCGATGAGGAGCGGCTGGCTGCGAGCGCCCATTCCGGTGCGCATGGTGTCCAGCAGGATCGGCGTCGCGTGCTCGTGCAGCTCGTCCAGGATGGCGCACGACGGCGATGCTCCATCGCCAGGATTGCCAACCACGGGAACGAACCTGCTTCCATCCGCCTCCCGGTAGATGCTCTTGACCGCGTGCTCAACTCCGAAGTGGCGCTCATACTCTGTGTTGCGCCGCGCCATCTGCAACGCGGTGCGGAAAACCTCCATCGCCTGGCGCTCAGTAGTTGCGCCGCAGTAGACCTCAGCGCCGTATTCCCCGTCGGCTGCGAGCATGTTGTGGCCGACGCCAGCGGCCCATGTGGACTTGGCGTTCTTGCGCGGGATCTCCGCGTAGACCTCCGTGAACTGGCGTAGTCCGCTGGCCTTCGACACCCAGCCGAAGATGCAGCAGGTCATCCAAACCTGCCAGGGCGCGAGCACGATCAACGTGCTGTGGCCAGGACGCGGGCGAGCCCATTCGCCCTTGACGTGGGGCATCGCCTCGATGAAGCGGCAGACGAAGTTGGCCTTGACCTCATCGAAGCGGTAAGCGTAGTCCTTTTTGCGCTCAGCAGCGAGGCCATCGAGATGCCGCTGGCACGCCTGGCGGACCTCAAGGCAGGCGGGGATGGCACCTGACGCGATGTGGCGAGCGTACTGATGGGCGACGGCCGAGTGGCTAGTTGACGGCGGCGAACCTTTCTTGAGCGAGACGGGCGATGGTGCTGGTGCCTTCTTCCTGCGCGGGCTTGGGTGCTTTGACATCGATGCGAGTCCTTCCACCTGGAGACAGGCCCATCTCGCCGAGATAGGCGCGGAGGTTTGCGAAATCTCCTGTCGATGCGCCCTGCCGGCGCACGCGATACATGATGCGGCAGGCCGCCTCGAGCAGAAAGCGGTCACAGCCGGTGAGCACGCCCTCGATCGCCTGCGATTCGAGTTCGCGCCAGATGCCGAGCAGCTCAAGCGAGGTGGGCGAATGCGGATTCAGGAAAGCGGCTGGTGGATCGCCGAGAACGGTGGATGGACGAGGCTCATTGGCCCGCGCCACGGCCCGCGCGGGATTCTTAGCGAATGCACCGCTCATTTCAAGCAGAGCGGTCGGTTTTCGTGGGCGGCCAGCCATAATTGGGCATCTTTTCTTCGGTTTTCACAGGTGTAAATGGCTGTAAAGTGGCTCCGAACGCCAGCAAAGCATATGCCTCTGCGCCTCGTGGCCAAATGCAATCCGATGCGTGAATCCCAAAACATCCATTTTGTGGACGAAAAAAAGGGGCTAACCACACGGTCTACGCCGCGAGGCTTGTGAGGATTTACACCGCCCCTGCCCCGGTTTTCGGCCTGCCAAAGCCGCCGTCTTCCTTGGCCGTCTTCGTGCTGTGGCAACCAGCACACAACGGCTGCCAATTGCTCGGATCCCAGAACAGCCTCATATCTCCCTCGTGCGGGACGACATGGTCAGTAAGTGTTGTCGGGTGCGGCAATCCGCCATGCTTGCCATACGGATCAGCGCACACCGGATGCCGCCGAATATAGCCCGCGCTCGCAGCCTGCCATCTTCGGCCGTAGCCGCGACGGCTCGCGCTCTCTCTCGTTCTCTCTGAGACAGCCTTTGGACTCTGCGAGGAGTGCGCTGCGCAACAGCCACGCACCACCAGCTCCCCGCAGCCAGGCCGCGCGCATGGACGTTTCGCCATCCCTCTTAGACAGTTCCCACTGGCGATGCCGCGTCCGCTTCCAGCTTCGCGATCGCCGCCTTCGCGCTCGCTCCGAACTCGTCCCAGTCGGACACCAGCTTCTTCATGGACCACATCAGCGTCGTCCAGGTGTTCTTGCTCGTCACCTCCTGGATAAAGCTCTTCAGGGCAACGCCGACGGCCTCGTCAGCCGCGATGTTCAGGCCGTCCACCTTCGACGCCGCAACAATCGCCGTCACCAGGTTGTCCGCCGACAGCAGCGCGCTCCCACCGTCTTTGATCGCCGACAGCGCCACAGCATCCACATCCTCGAACACCGTCACCGCTTGCGGAAGCAGCGACTGGGCATCCTTCTCCGCATCATTCACAATGCGGATCACCTTTGGCACCCACGTCCCCGCCGCAGCCAACTCCTTGCCCACCCACACGAACCCGCTGGCAATCTTTTGAAAGAACTTGTTCATATATGTTTCTCCTCGTGCCCCGCGCCTCTGCGCGTCGGTTGTGGCTGCGACCCGCCGTGATTGTCGATGGACACCGTAGTGCAGCTCGCACACAGATGCCACTTGTTGCTCTAGATCCTCGTGAAGAACGTGTGGTGCCCGATCACCGCGCTACGCTTGTAGACCTTCGCCCACGCCGGATCGCACACCGCGAGATTCGCATAGTCCGTCGCTCCGCCTGTCGGATCGGCCGATGAGCCGCTCATAGCTGTCGTCGCCGCCGAGCAAGCCTCGATCCAAGCCGGATCGCTCGAATGCGGCCACTGGATCAACATCGCATCGCCCGGCGCGGTCAGCGAAGAGAACTGCCACTTCGCCGTCACCACATCCAGCGCGCACGTCCCTTCGATGCCCGCCTTCACGCGGTTCGCAATCACCCAAGCCACAGCCAGCATTCCCTGCGGACCTTCGCCTCGTGCCTCGCGCCACGCCGTCAACGCCATCATCACCAGGTCAACATTCATCGCCTCGCCCCTCAGTGCTCTGATTACGGCTATCCGCCGCCAAACGGAACGCCCTTGCGCCCCTCGATGTGCGCAATGCGCCCTTCGTGGTTCACCAAGCGATCGCTGTGCATCGCGAGCTTTTCGTCATGCGCCTTCAGCCAGCCGGCCTGGTCCTTCTGCCTTTGCGTCAGTTGCCCGTAGACAAATGCCGCCACGATCAATTGCGTCACCGCTGTGAGAGCAAGCTCCACGAAAGGGTTCACCGCAGCATCCTCCGCTCAGCACGGCTTGGGATAGCACCGCACAGCTCTGTCGCCATACACCGGCTTTCCGCGTCCATCGTCGATGCGGCTTGCCGGGCTCGCCCACAGCCTCACCTTTTCCATCGCCCGCTCGATCGCGTCCTCCGGCTCCATCACGCGGCCTTTTGAGCTGCGTCGCGCCATCCGCTCGTCTTCGCTCAGCCCCTTCGTCCGCGATCTCCCGCGCAACCCCGCGTTCATCTGCGATTCCCTCGCCGTGATGCCGCAGTCTGGTTCGCGCGACGGTAGATCATCCTCGCGGACAGCCGCCTCCACCATCTGGTACCCGGCCGACGTTCCATCTTCATGCTCCACGCGGCGCACCGTTCCCAGCGCATGCATCCGCATCGCTTCGGCCTCGGTGATCCTGCGCACAACGCGCCATCCCAGCGAAGTCTCCGCCGGGTACAGACAATGCGTCGCCGCCGCGTTCGAGCGGCGCATCGAATGCGATTTCGCCATGTTGTGTTTTGCGGGAGGCGAGAAGAGGGGTTGCCTTTGCTGAGACACACGCAAATCAGCGACTCGCTTGCGCGATTCGAGGGCTCTGAGGCTGCATGTTCGAAGACACGACGGTGCCTACGTTTGCGACTGCCCACTGACGTAGAGCCAACCAAGTCTTGCTTGGAACGGTTGCCCGACGCGGCGGCAACGGTTTTGACACTATCACAAAACCTCAGCCGTCAAAATGCGACATCCAGGCCGCTTGTGGATTTTCCGGCGCATCTAAGTCCGCACACGCTACAGCCTCGCTCGCCCGCGCGAGATATTTTCAGCCAATGCCAGCAGGGCATTGATGCGATTGCCGCTCTCAGATTCCCGAGCCGCCCTGCGCGCCACAACACCCGGCGATTTTTTTCGCCGTGTTGATTTCCTTGCACATTCAAATTCGCTTGTTAGAT
>JAEHJW020006749.1_pt2 | contig 33730 bp, 43 predicted proteins | sample 9271431 | NCBI WGS metagenome assembly JAEHJW02 | reverse complement strand
AATAATATGGAAAAAGTAAGTCTCTACAAACAGATTGAAGACTTGAAGAAAGAGAACGGTGAACTAAAAGTTGAAATTGCTTCGAGATCCAAGAAATGAGCGACAAATTAAGAACATTATATTCCCGATTCCGCAAGGCATACGAAGATATGCAGAGTCATGGTTATGGACTTGACAAGGATTTCGTGGTTATATCCCGACAGTCGTGGGACAGAAGCCAGAGGACTTATGAGGAATTTTTGCAGGCGAAGAAAGCGGTATATGGTCAAGGGAGGGTGAATTGATGGAAGTGCTTTCCGGCTATCCCACAAAAGTAGTATTCCGCACCGGCATGGGGCATCTGGTAACAGTAAGTTGTGGAAAGGATGTAATCAACATAGAGTATATCACGAAGACGGATAAGGTGCAGTACAAGATCATCGAGACTAAACAAGTTAAATTAGTAATGAATAAATAATTTTTACCGGATGTTTGGCGAATAATCAAGCAAGCTATAACAGCGAGCCACTTTGATTCAGTTCAGAGTGGCTTTTTTATTATATGACAGAAGAACAGACAAAGAAAATAATACGATTCAGAAGCGACCTAATAGGTTTTGGGAGAGAAATAAGTCCTTCAACCTTTTGGGCAAGCACTCCACAGTTTCATTATGAACTTGCGGAAGTCTTGAATGACAGAGACAATAAGAAGATTTGTATTGAAGCTCCGAGAGGAAGTGCAAAGAGTTCTTTGATAAGAATACTTGCCTTGCATCATGCGATATATGATGAAGGCGATAAAGTAATTGTAATTCAAAGTAAAACTTTTCGAGAAGCAAAAAGAAAACTTAGTAAGATAAAAGAAATTCTTGAATATGAAAAATCATTCATTGATCTCTATGGATATTGCGGTGAACAAGTAGCAGAAGCGTGGAGAGAAGATTACGTCAGAACAAGAATAGGCGCTTACAGAGTTTCGATAATCACCGCAGGTACAGGTCAGATGATTCGTGGTATTCTTGAAGGAGATACCCGTATAACGCTTTACATTCTTGACGATCCCGACAGTGAAGATAATACTAAAACTAAAGACGCAATGCTTGACAACTTTGATAAGTTCTGGGGCGGACTGGCAGGATTAGACCCGCGAACCGGAAGATGTGTAGTAATAGGCACTCCGGTAGCGCAAGGTTGTATTGTTGAGAGATTGATGGGTAATGATGATGATTTGATGGAAGAAGAAGACATTAAACAGACTGACGAATGGGTAGTTAAAAAGTATGAACTGCATGACGATGATTTTAAGAATTTACTTTGGGAAGAAATTTATCCCGAAGACAGATGCAGGGCAATGTTTGAGTCCCACAAAAAAAGAGGAATGGTTTACAAATATTATTCAGAGTTCAGATGTCAAGTTAAAGGAAGGGAAGATCAATTATTCAGACCGGAATATTTCAATTACTATGACGGAAGATTAGAGTTCATCGGCAATGAAGCATATCTAAAAATCACAGAAGAGAATGGGGTTAAGGTTGATAAGAAAATTCCAGTAAATACTTTTATAGGAATTGATCCAGCTTCAAGTCAAAAGCAAACCGCAGATTACACGGTAATCTTTCCTATTGCTTACAGCGCCGATGAACAAATTTACTGCTTACCGTTTTTCAGAGACAGAATTACTCCGATGGAAACAGCGATTAAGATTGCAGACTACATTGAACTTACTAAACCATTAAGAGGCGGAATAGAAACTACCAATTACCAAGAAGCCCTTAGAGAAATGGTAAAGGCAGAACTTGAAAAACGAAATCTTTATTGTGCGGGATTTGAACAGACTGACGGGTTCAAACCGAGAGACGAAAAAAATAAACGGCTTGAGAGATTACATGGATATTTTTACCAAAAAAGAGTTTGGATAATGAAAGAGGGCATGGGTGCTTTTACGGGAGAACTTTTTATGTATCCTAAAGGCAACCACGAAGACACACTTGACGGATTTGATTACGCTACGAGAAGAATGTATGCACCGGATCATCAAATAAGAACGCAAACCGAAGAAGAGAATTTAAAATATTTTTTAATGAGAGCATCACAAACAACTTGGATGAGTAATTAATGGAAACTAAATGTCAATGCGGCGGAGAATTAAAAGTAGTTGACGGATTAATCTATTGTGAGAAATGCGGGAAGAGCATTGACTTTGAGACTCTTGAAAAAATGTATGAGTTAATGAAGAGAGAGAAAAAATGAAATACGACTACAAGTGTACCTACTGCAAAAAAGTGCAAGAAGTTTATATCCCGACCCATGACATAATGGAAGGACAGAGGAAAATAATTAACAATAAAAAGTTGCAAGAAAGGATTGATGAAGAAAGATTCTGCAAATGTGGTGGTCAATTAAAAAGAACTTATAAAGTAATTCACAATGATGAAATTCTTGTCTTCACGGGACGGGATGGTGTACGTAAACAGAGGTTTGCATGACTAAAACGAAAGACGCAATTAAAAATGAGACCTTGTTAGAAGAGTACAAATCTAACCGGAGAGGGACGTGGGCAAGTCAGGTAGTTGACGGACGCGCTTTTATGGCTGGTGCTCAATGGAGTCGTGCCGATGAAAACAAAAATAAAGAACGAGGACAAATTTCACCAATCACAAATGAATTAATCCCGACTATTAATGCGGTTGTAGCAATACTTATTGAGAATGATCCAAGATTCGCCGCAGTTGGAAGAGAGAGGAGTGATGCTAAGAGAGCCGCAGACGTAGCCGACTTAATGGCGTATATCTGGGACAATTCAATTGGAAGGGACGAGAATATAGAGTTTGCACAAGATTTTGAGGTTGACGGATTAGGCGCATGGATGGCATATACAGACCCTTATGGGGATTATGGTAAAGGCGAAATAATGATTTGTTGCTTAGACCCGTTGGAAGTTTACATTGATCCTAATAGTAAGAAAGCAACAGCGAGAGACGCTTCACATATATTAGTTGTAAAGTCTTTAACCAAAGAACAGATACAAACCAGTTATCCCGATTTTGATTTAACGCAGGCTCAGGCGAGTTATGAAGATGATTATCCATCACATGATAGACATGAGCCGCAGGATCAAACAATTCATGTTGAGGATCAATTTGAAACTAAGTATAAAGTCATTGATAGATACACAAAAATTAAGGTTAAAAGATTTCACATTTACGATTCTTTAAGTGGATTTGAAAAAAACTTTAGAGAAAAAGAATATATCGAATGGGCAAAACAACCGGCGGTTATTCTCACAAAGTTAGGGCAAGAAACTTACACGATAAAAGATAAAGAGATTGAAGAACTTTTCGGTATTATAAGACAGTATGGGAATGTGCAGCATTTTGTAATTAATCCTCAAACTCAACAACCGGAAATCGCAAGCGGGGTGGAAAACCCAGGTCCATTTACAATCCCCAATTCAACGCAAAAATTATTCGTAACCACAAGAGGAGATTTAATTAGAGAGGGGAAAATACAATTATCCCAACCATATATAGATAGAATTAAAAGAGTTTTTACAATCGGCGGTGCTGAATACGCAAACTATATAATGGAAAATGAGAAAGGTGGTCTTGAAGATTATCCGATAGTGACTTCAATGCTTCATCATTTCAGAAATCCATATCCAATGAGTGATGTCCAACTGGCTAAATCTTTACAGGAACAACTGAATAAAATTGACAACCTAATTATTACCTACAACCAGAATATTACGAATGTAAAACTCTTCGTTCAAAAAGGTGGCGGGTTAAAAAAAGATTTAGAGGCGACCGGAGGGAAAGCAGGCTTCCAGGTTTACGAAATGGATATGGATGTAGATAAAGTTCCATTTGTAATTCAATTAACTCAAATGTCATCTGCCTTATACCAACAGAGACAGAACTTAATTTCACAAATCCAAAGGGTAATTGGATCATACGCATTTCAAGATGGAGAAACTTCACAAGCTCCCCAGACTAAAGGCGGGACAATCCTTTTAGATGAAATGATGCAAAGAAGAACTGCTTTTAAGAAAAAGAAAATTGAAAGCGGGTTAAACCAACTTGCGAGAGTTATTTCCCAAATGATTCCAATGGTCTATACAGAACAAAAAGTTATTAGAATCCTTCGACCAAATTATAGAGGGATTAAGGAGGTAATGTTTAACACTCCGCAGATGAATGAAAATGGAGAAGTAGAAATACTCAACGACTTGTCGGTAGAAAGATATGACATTCAAGTTATTAGCGGTTCGATGCTGCCTACAAATAAAATGCAGAGACGTGAAGAAAAACTTAGACTTTATGAAATAGGAATGTTGAAAGACCCACGTTGGTACATAGAAGATATGGATATGCCAAATGTTGACGAAGTACTTGAGGGCGAGAACAAAATAAACCAATTGGAATCTCAATTACAACAAGCAATCGCACAGATCAAACAACTTGAAGGCGATGCACAAACAAGCCAAAGAGAAATTGTTCAGTTGGGTCAGAAAGTTGAAGTAGAAAAATTCAAAACTAATTTGAGCGCAGTCGGTTCGGAATTAAAAGCAAACGCGACTTTAGGAAAAATGAGAATCCAAGACGCAGTAAAAGAAGCAAAGAAACCGGTTAAGGAATCGGTATAATAATAAATAGCAGATAAACCCATTGGGAATTTGCAAAGGAGCAAAAATGTCAGAGTTACAAAACACAGAAACTAAAATCGAAGACTTTCACGCAAGTACATTCGAGCCGATTGAAGCCGAGACATCGCAAGGTGAACCTCAGCAACCAATTCAAGAGACTTCTCAAGAGACACCAGTTAAAGCTGATGAAACTCCGCAAGAACCTTTTGATGCGGTTAAACATTATCAATCAATCGCTGATAAAAGATTAGCGGAACTCGAAAGAGAAAAAGTAGCGAGAGAGCGACTTGAGGCGGAATTAAACCAATTGAAACAGCCCAAAGCTCAGGAGCCGCCCAAGAAACCCATTAAACCAAAAGACTATGATGCAACCGAAGCTATCACTAATCCCGAAAGTATTTCATGGAAATATCGGGAAGAGAAAGAGGTTTGGGATGATTATAGAGATAGTAAGGTCGAATCGTTGGAACAGATGATTCAACAAGAACGCCAGGCGTCAGAAGAAATAAAACAACAGACTGCTTTAAAGGCGTATCGAATCGGACAAATGCAAAAAATGGGCGTAGCAGATATTAAAGAAGCGGAAGAAATATGGGATAACTTTTCGACACCTAAAAAAGATGAAGATTTTTTAAAGGATGTCATAGAATTCCATCGGTATAAAAAAAGCCAAATTAATCCTACTGCCCACAAAAGAGTAAACGAGATAGAGCAGAGAAACGAAAGAATGAAGCAACCATTACCGCCGGGAGTACTACCGGGTAAGAGTGATGATCTGCCATCTCCGGATGAATTATTTAATCAATCATTAGAAAACAAGAAGGGACAATACTCCCTAAAATAAGGAATTATTATGGCAGCAGTAGATAAAAATCTCTATACAGGAAGTTCTTCTGCGGTATTATATACCGATCAGAGAAACTTTTATATAAGTCCTAATGTGGTAAAGAAAAATTATCCGTTAGTTACTCCGTTTTTAACGGCAACCTCGAACTGGAATCAAGTGTTATATCCGAACGATCCTCAATACAAAATGTTCCAGTATCAACCGGGTTGGGTAAAACAATATTTCTTCGCTGGTTCAACCGTAACAACTGCGGCTGACAATGCGGAAGATACATTAACAATCACGGCTACCGGTGCAGTAGGTATGCCATCAACATTCACCAATCATTTATTGAATTTGAAATTAGCGGTTCATGCGGTAGATGCCAATAGTAAACCATACGGTGCAGCTAAAGGCGTATGCGTTATCACAACTTTCACAAATGCAACCACTGTAAATATTAAGAATCTTGGAAGTTCTGCATTCACGATTACTTCCGGTGATGCTTTAGTAGTTATTGGAACTGCATTTGGCGAAGGCACAGTAGCAGCAAAACCATCTTATGATGCAATTAAGGTTGTTTGGAATCAAGCGGGTATTCACAAAACATCTTTCCAATTGACCAAAACTTTGATGTCAGCTAATCTTCGTGGCGAATCTAAGGAATACGATAGATTGAAAGTCGTTAAAATGCAAGAACATCAAATTCAGAAAGAGAGAGACCTTTTGTTCTCTGTTTCTAATATTGGAACAAATCTAAACTCTGGCGATACATTTGGAGACGGCGGAAGAACAGATGCAGATGGAAATACAATCCGTTCAACTTATGGTGTATTCCAAGCTATTTTAGATTATGGTGTAACCGATACCACCAGTGATTATCAGAATATTTTTGATATAGCTCCGGCAACATATTCATATTCAAACTTCGTTGACGATTCAGAAAGATTATTTGAATTTATGCCCGAAGGCGTAATGCCAATGTTCTCCTCTGATAAACTGATTTCCTTCTTCAATAAAGTTGAAGGTGCAGGCGGAAAAGGATTTACAGCAAATTCAAAATGGCAACCAGGTCAGATTAAAATTGGTGATACACAACCAAGTAAATTCGGATTTAACTTCCGTGAATTAGAAAGTCCAAACGGAACAATCCAATTAATCAAAACTCCGGTAATGACAAAATCACCTTATAATGGCTATGGAATGGCTGTTGATCCGTCAAATATTTTCCATGTAGTTTATAGGAAACCGGAATATCAACAGAACATTGACACCAATGACGCTCCGGATTATCAGAAGAATCAATATTTCAGTGATGAGGGTGCTGGTATAACTAATCTCCCAAATCATAAAATTTTCAGACTTGTATAAGGAGGAAACAATATGAGTTGGAGTAAAACATCACAAGGCAAGGTAGCCGGTCTCGGTTCTCAAAATGATTACAGCGTACTTACTGAAACTGTTACTCTGGGCGCGGCTAAAGCCAATAGATACAGCTCTGCGTTTTCGGTTCCTAAAGGAGTTGGATTCACAGTAATATCTAACACGGCATCAACGAACCTATCGGGTTCAGCATCGGATCAGTTATATGCGGCTTATACAGTCAATGGTACTTACTACCAAGTTAAAAACACTTTAAGAGACTGCAACTATGCTAATGACGCACAGCAAGGCACATCTTTTAGGGATGTAGATAACACGGTTAGAGTAAGATACGTTGACCCGGCGTATATCGGTCAATTCCCGTATTACAAGATTAGAATCTTGCAAGCGGCGGTAGAATCGAGCGCAAAGACAGTAGGTCTTGCAGTAATGATTGGCGACAATCCGAGAGACCCATTTAAATAATAATAACGGGGGCAGAAATGCCCCCAGTATTTAAGGAAACGATGTCGAAACCTTTGGTCAGCATAGTAATAGTCAATTCTCGCGGTGATAAGCACGATACGTGGGTAAAGACCGCGATTGATTCAGCGACACAACAGAATATTCCAGTTGAAGTCATTGTAGTAGATAATATTGGAAGAAGAAAAACAATTGGAAAGTGCTTCAATCAAGGAGTAGAAAAAGCGACTACCGATTATGTATTCTTTTTGGGAGACGATGATTATGTCAGTTTTGATATATGTGAACTGCTTTATAGGTGGGCAAACAGTGAGAAGGTATTAAACAGCAGAGTGGTTTGTCTTTCGACTTACATGACTACGTTTAACGACGAGACCGGACAGAAGACCGCTTTGACGAGACAACATACCGGAATGTGGAGAAGAGATTACTTGGTAAAATTTCCTTTTAACGAAGAACTTGAAAAGGGAATTGACAGAGAATACATAGAGGAGACGGTTAAGAGAGGGGATTTAGTTTTAGTAATAGAGTATTACTTCGGGTATTTCTACCGCAGACATAAAGATTATAGATGCGCCGGAGATATAATTTTTGAAAAAGAATTAGCCGACTATTACTTCGTTACATCGAATAGGATTTTCTTAAATCCAATTACAGATAGGATTTCAAAATTGGGGAAAGTTTTTATTGACAATACCTTTACCCCAAAGTTAGCCGAAGAAGCGAAAGTCATTTGGTGTGAATGGGCGAATGAAAAAGCGGTAGAGATTTCAAACTTAGAGACTAAAGCAAGAAAGATTTTAAGACTACATGCTTACGAAGCGTTCTCTGATGTAATTAAAAGAATAAATCTAAAAGGATTTGATAAAATTATTTTCATAGATGATTACATCAAGGAATTTGTAGAGAAGCAGTATGGGAAACTTTCCAACGCGGTAGTAATTCCCAATGGAGTTCAGTTAGAAAAATTCACTTTTAATCCAGAGAAGAAAAAGAACAATAAAATAGCTTACGCCGGATATTTAACGAGAAAGAAGGGAATAGGGGAGTTACTGTTAATAGCAAAGTCACTACCTCAATATGAATTTCATTTAGCCGGAAGATACCAGGAAGACGACATAGCCGACTGGATGAACACTAAAAAACCCGATAACGTATTTATAGACTGCTGGCAGTACAATATCAACGAGTGGTATCAAGATAAAAGTTTCATAATAAATACTTCGATGAGAGAGAGTCAGGCAATGACGGTTATGGAAGCGATGAGTTGCGGGTTAAAGCCTGTAGTCAACGAATGGATGGGGGCGGAGGATATTTACGGTAAGGACTTTGTTTATAAAAACATTGAAGACATAAAAAGAATATTAGAGGGAGACTTCAATCCTTCTGAATACAGAAAATTTGTAGAGGATTACAGTTTTGAAAAAATATACCCAAAAATAGAAGAATTGATATTAGAGGAGGTTAAGGTTTGAACTTTGCATTAACCGGAGTGGCTGGATACATAGCGCCAAAACATTTAGAAGCGATTAAGGAAGTCGGCGGGAATTTAATAGCATGTTTAGACCCAAGAGATTCGGTGGGAATTTTAGACCGATACTTTCCTAATGCGGAGTTCTTTAAGGATGAGGTGGAGTTCTGGAAGTTCATTGATAAGAAAGTTGACTACGTGAGTATATGTTCTCCTAACTATCAACACTTTCACCAGATTCAGGCGGCAATAATGTGCGGGGCAAAACCAATCTGCGAAAAGCCCTTAGTCATCAACGCTAATCAAATTGATTTATTGATGGGTGATGTTAATGTCATTTTACAACTAAGACTTTTATTCAAAGATTTAAAAGAAAAAGTTACAAGCGGGCACAAGGTTGAGGTTAAGTATGTAACTCCAAGAGGGAAGTGGTATTCAAAAAGTTGGAAAGCGGACTTTGAAAAATCCGGCGGACTATTAATGAATATTGGAGTTCATTTATTCGACTTGCTTATATGGTTATTCGGGGACGTAACAGAGATTCATAAAGAAATGATTGACGCGAGACTTGCTACGGGGGTCTTCTCTTTTGAGAAAGCCAAAGTAGAATGGACTTTAAGTTTAGACGGAGAAGCCGGAAGGAAAATGATAGTAGATGGAGTTGAGTATAATTTTTCAAGCATAGACTTACACAAAGAAAGTTACAAAGAGATTATTGAAGGGCGGGGATTTACTCAAGAGGATGCGAGAAAATCCATTGAGTTGATAAATTTAATTTATGGAGTTGAATAATGGCTGGAACGTTTCAGACGAGGGTTCAAAGCTATCTGGGAACTGGGTATAGTGAGACCGTGACTTTAAGTGATAATCTAACTGCGGGAGCAAAGTATATAACAGACTTACTTCCCGAAGATAAGATAGATAGATTTGGTGCGGATTTAACTGATAGTGGAAGTGGTGTAAGTGTAACCGGACACCGAGTCATACGGGCGCATAAAGCTGGGTATAGAGCTTCGAGAATTGATGCTGGATTAAAGACGCAAGCGGCTTCTGCTGGTTCGATATATACATCTTCGACCATTGATCCGTCTTGGTATATAGAAAATGGGAAGGGTTATGTTTTACCAAGCGGAGGAACGATTGTAGGAGTAGCTTATCCGACAGTCGCTTATGGAGATTTAACTATATCAAACTTTCCTACAGAGTTAGAACATGGAGTAGTTTTATATGCAGTTATACAGGGATGTATTTCACAGATCAATGCGGGGAAAGATGCTCTTAATGCTTTGAGTTATGCGACAATAACACCGCCGAGTGTGCCGCTTGCTTTGACTATAAGTTCAGCAGCACCGACCGCACCACTGGATTCAAGTTATAGTTATACAGATGCGATTTTGGGAACTTACACAGCAACTACGATTGGAAGTTTAGGCATAGTTCCTACATATACAAAACCTACTACGACATTTAGTATTACTGCGGCAAATACTTATGTGGCGACAAATCAAGATTTAGAAAGAGCGAAATCCGAAATTGATAATCAGAACACTTTGCTGAATCAGTATAATTTAGATATTCAGAATGAACAAAATGAATTTAACAAAGAGTTGGAAGTTTATAAATCTACTTTTCAAACTGCGATAAGACAAGCTGAATTAGACCAAGAAAGGTTAATAGTTGCTGCGAATAAAACGACAGACCTTTCGATTCAGAATAAGGCGCAATCTCTTAATGCTGCAATAAGTTTATACAAAGACAAGTTACAAAAGTTTGTAAGTCAAATTGATCTTTACCAAGCGAGTGTAAATTCAGAGATACAACTTTACGCACAGAACTTAGGAAGACTTCAAGGGCAGTTACAATTATACAGTTCACAAATTCAGGATGCACAGATAAAATATAATTCAGACCAACAGAAATACACAGGACAGATTAATCATTACAATTCAATTCTACAAGGTGTGAAAAAAGAATATGAAGATTTTCTTAAAGGGAGATTATAAGTGATACTCCAACGAATTATAGAGCGTGTTCAAAGAGAATTTCCGGGCGTGAAAGCCGGAGAGGTAGTTGAGGACATAAACGAGATTCAAAAAGATTTTTGTATTGAGACAGAAATCTTAAAGAAGTCAACTAATCTTACGGTAGTTGCCAATACAGTTACCTATACTTTGCTAACTGAATTTCCTACTCTGGATAAAATTTTAAGAGTGGATTTTTTGGATTCAACGGGCGAGTTGGTAGATGAAGAAGATACTTTGAAGATGGATATTAAACCGGACGGGACGATTACGTTCTATGATTACTATGGAGATGCAATAACAGAAATTCCATCGGGAACGACACCAAAATTCTATTACACTTATACACCGGCGACTTTAGTAGTTGGGACTTTAACGGCAAGCCCCGACATACCAAGTCAATTACACGAAGGATTAGTTTGTAAAGAACTTGCGAATCTACATTCAAAGATTCCAACTATTATAAAACAATTTACAGACGGTTCAACAGCAAGAACAAAAGATTTTCAATCAATCCAGCTTAACGAATCGAAGTATCACGAATATGTAGTGAAAGCTAAAAAATTAGCAAATGCAGAGAAGAGTGAATTAACAATGAACAGTAAACCGGATTATTTCTAATGCCGAGAGAGAGATTTGCAATAACGGATTTTGGCGGGATTATTAAACGTGCGGATGCAGAGGATATTCCAGATAACGCCGCAAGCGATTCCAACAATATAGACGGAGATGCACCGGAAGGATATTGCCAAGCTATTCCTATTGCTTTGACAAAACCTAATTTAAATAATCTTTGTCAAGCAAGTAGATTATTCGAGTGGATAAAGACTAAGGATTCTTTGTGGAATTTAGTACACGTTGACGCGGCGAATATAAATGTAATGGCAGATTTTTATCATACAACAGCGCCGACTGCGGGAATGACTCCGGTAGCTTGTGCTGCTACTTCAATGGTATCTCACAATGAAGAAGTCCACGTTGCGGTAGGAAACGATGGTGTAACTGCGGCAAGTGCACCTAACTGGACGGGATATTGTGATTATGCGCAGTTCGGTGGTTCGACTTTAGGATGGAAGTCTTTAAGTGCAGTTTTAGCAAGACCGACTTATACAACCGACTATACTATCAGCACAATAACACCGCATACAAGTGCGGGTTCAAATATTTTTGATGTAACAAAAACTTACCAATATAATATTTCGGCAGTTTATGATGGATTACAAGAAAGTCCGTTGGGAAGTTCATTCCAGAGTATAACTTTATCGGGCATACCGGATGCGGATTATTTGACAATGACTATTACTATAGTGGGAGTAGCATCTCTTAATCCGAGAATAACGGGATATAAATTATATAGAAGAGAAGTAGATGTTATACTTGGAACGGCAGGCGGGGATAAAACTCTGTGGAAATTACAATGTGAGTTTAATGCTACTGCTACTGTAGCGTATGTAGATAGAAACGGCTCAAATATTTCTTGGGGAACTTCGGGAGCTGATAAGACCGTAATTTATGTAGATAACAATACAGACTTGTATTCCAGTTACGAAGAACAAACGGGAATGCCGGAAACATTAACAAGTTCGGATGTTTACTATATCTTGAACACAGACTTAAATGCTTTTCACTTTGTAGCCGGATGCACAAAGACCGGGCTGCCGGATGCTTCGATGATGATGTTTAGAAGCAAACAGTATAGATATGATATGTTTGATTGGACGAATGATTACTTAAAACTTCCGACAGTTCCAACTGCGATAAAAGCATATAACGGTAAGATTTGGGTATTCGATGAAAATAACTGTTACAGAATTAATCCAGAAGGGATGTATATAGAAGACCCGACTGCGGGAGTAGGATGTCTTTCACAACGAAGTATTACTGTAACAGATTATGGAATGTTTTGGTGCGATATAAAAAATTCATACTGGCATGATGGAGAGAAAATAATACCAATAGGCAATGCGATAAAATCCGAAATAGTTTCCGGTGCACATTGGCATGGATTTAATGCAGACAATGTGTTGGGGCATCAAGGATTAACTCCGGTAGTAGTTTTCCATGCGCCAAAAAATACTATTCTATTTATAATTCCAGATTACGCAGCTTTAAACGGTGAATCAAATGTATGGGCGTTTCATGTTCAGAAAAAGAGATGGGACAAATGGTTAGCGTTTACTTCTGCACCAGCTTCGACTGTAGGATTTGGAGCTTTTAGCGGAAGGTTGGGAGAGGTTTATGTTTCGACAGGAACAAGTTTAGTTGAGGCATTGGGCGGCGCGACTTGGAGAGCGTTCTATTGGGTTTCAAAGATTTTAGATTTTGACCAACCGGCAAGACAAAAAGTTTTTTACAAACTGAATACAGATAATACCACGACTACAGCAGCACCGACATTTACTTACGGGAAAGACAGAGCAGTTCCTACTTCAAGTTTAACAGGCGGAGAATTTAAGAGCGGCGGAGATTATGAAGTTGGGAAATTGATGCAGATAGAAATTAACGAAGCAACGGGATATGGGAATATAGTCCGTTCAATAGAAATACTTTTAAGAAAATTATTTGAATTATGAAAAGCACAAAAAGACTTACAACATTTGACGAAGTTTCCAGAGAGATAAATTTACTTTGCGATGCGGTCAATAAAGCGCAAAATGCAGAGGGTAGGAGTTCAGAGGGAAAGCCGGGAGATTTTAGGGTTGTCTTTGACGATAATAGACAATCGTATCTTGAGGCATACGGGAAGAACGGATGGGTTACAACTTTTACGGGGGCATTATATGATAGACCAATGCACGGCAGACCAAACCCGCATTTTCCTTATTTGGAAGTTGATAATTTATTCGCTAAGACATACACAGTTGCACAAACAACCGCCCGAATCGGTAATGAAGTAATGAGTAGTGCATTTGGAATTGTAGAAAGTTTTTCCAACAATACAATTACTTTCAAAGACCAGAGCAATCAAAATCTTTGTTCTTTCGCAGTAAACGACACTTGCGAAGTAAGACATATTAAAGCAGATAAAAGTTTAGATATAAAGAAAATAAATTTCACAGTAACGGCGGTAAGTGGTAGAACCGTTACGGTAACTTATGCAGTTGGAAGTAGTTTAGTTTCGGTAGGTGATATTGTCGTACAGAAAGGAAACACAACAAACGCAACGAGACAGAATGCAATTTATTTTTCAACATCAGATACTAACAGTCCATACATAGATTTTTATAGCGGAACAACGGGATATACTTTTGGAACACCGATAGTTAGACTTGGGAAACTTACCGGTATTACCGATGCGGATTTTGGCGGAGCTTTAAGCGGGAACGGACTTTATGCTACGAACGTTTATCTCAAGGGTAAATTAAAAATTTCCGCAAATTCAGATATAATTGGATTATCTGCCAACGTTACAATCACAGCCATAACCGCTCCGACTACAAGAACGGACGGGACGGCTTTAGTAGCCGGAGATTTGTGGATTGATTCAGACGGTTTGAATTACAGATATAGATGGAATGGAACGTCTTGGGTAGATATGAATATTCCTTACGTAAGCACACCTTCAGGCACCGGGTTATTCATAGACGGTACTCACATGGGATATTACACCGCTGGCGCATGGCAGACTTACATAGATAATACCGGCAAATATTATTTTACCGGAGATGCAAACAATTATATTTCTTGGAATGGAACGACCCAAACGATAAAGGGGAATATAATTATCACCGGTGGTTCTGGAATAGGAAGTTTAACAGATGCGAACTTAGACCACATTGGAGATGGAGCGAGTTATGTAAGAACCACCCCCACAGAAAAGACTGGTGCGGGCAGAGCATACACTGGTTTAGATTCTTCAAACAGATTAATCACAGCAGTAATTCCAGCAACAGCAGTTACACCTTCGGGTGCGGGTTTGTACTTAGGTTCAAACTACATGGGTTATTATTCCGGCTTGGCGTGGACAACCCATATGGATAATTCTGGTAATTTCTATCTCGGCGGGACAAGCGGAGCTTTAGGTTGGAATGCGGGGACTTCTACATTAACAATAAATGGAAGTCTTTTTACGAACACGGTTACGGTGGGGACGGCAGTTACCGACGGCTATATTCAAAGTTATGGTTGGAATGGAACGGCTAACGGATTCCAGATTAAGGGCGGTGCAACTCCAAGTGTAAGTTTAATTGGCGGGACAATTACCGGCGGGACGATACAGACGGCTACGAGTGGGCAGAGGATCGTGTTAAATAGTTCTCTCCAACGTTTAATTTTTTATGATTCGGGGGGTTCTTCAAATTATTTCGATTCTTTTGCTAATGTGCTTAGAGTAAGTGGGGATCTTTATTCTAATGGCGCAATTGGCGCTGCCGGCTCTTTGTATAATGCGGGAGGAAATTTTAACGTTAATTCTTCCGGTCAAATAATAAAAGTAAACAACATTTCACCAACGGCTAAATATACTTTAATTGGTGATGGAACAAGTTTTACGCCACGCCTTTTAGCTATGAGTGATTTACCTGCACTAACAGCAAATAGAGTTCTGCTTTCAGACGCAAGTGGATATGTTGCGGCTTCTTCAGTATCAAATACAACGCTCGGCTATCTTGATGCAACAAGTTCTGTGCAGACACAATTAAACAGCAAAGCATCTTTAACGGCTGATAATACTTTAAGCGGTGAAAATAGTTTTGCAAAATTAAAATTTAATGCGGAAGTATCTCACTCTGTTACTGGTAGCGGCAACTATGATTGTCTGAATAAAAACGTAATCTTATTAACTCCAAATGCAAATGGCTATACTGTAAGTTTGACTAATTTATCATCTAATCGTCCAGTATTAGTCTTAAATGCCAGCAGTAGTTATACTGTAACCGTTAGTTCAACTTCCGGCGGGAAATTATTACCTGTTTATGGTATGGCATGGATGGTTTACAACGTAACAAGTGCAGTTACTTTTATACAATAATTTCAAAGGTCTAACGACCTAACATAACAGCCAGCAACCATTAGGTAGCAAGCCACAATGAAGAAATTTGTTGTGGCTTTTTTATTAATTAAAAATTAGGAAAAATATGAAACTTAAAGAAATCGAACGGTTGAAATTGGAAGTTGTTTTTCTCAGACTACAATTGTTACAAAACGAAGTTGGAAACCTCAATCAAGAATACGCCAAACTGCAAAACGAGAAAACAGAGATACTAAAGAAGTTCGCAGACGCAAACGGACTTGACGTAGATAAGTTAAGTGCGGACATAGCAACGGGCGAAGTGAAATTAATAGAAGAAAAGAAACCGGAAGAAAAGAAAGAGGTGTAAAATGCCATTTGATTTTGGTTTAGGGCAACTAAACATTAATAATCTTCCCAATCCCAACCCATCGGGACAGGGGAACACTAATCTCACTTTCGAACAAAGATACCAAGCGGCATTAGAGAAAGAAAGACAGAGACGATTACAGGCGGGAATCTATGGAAGCGATTGGGCAAATCTTTCCCCCGAATGGATGAACCAACTTAGAAACGAGATACTTCAACAAGACGCTCAAACTAAGAGTGATGAATTAAGCGATCCTAACTCAAAGTATTACTCTGATTTTACAAATAAACTAAAGGGTACTCTTTCGGCTCAAAGTTCTCTTAATTCTCTTTTAGGACTTAACAGAGCGATGGGTTTAAGTATGTCTGGAAGTGCCACGATTGCCAATGAACAGAGAAATGCTTTACAAGGGAAGATTACCGATTACGCAGGGCAGGCATCTAAAGAATTATTCCAAGCGAATAGCGGGCAGGCAAACAGTCTTTTGGGAATGGGATTACAAAATACGGCGGATTTGAGGAACTATTACTTCCAGAAAGAAATGTATAACGATAGTAAGAAGTTTGATTGGGGTTCGCTTGCGAGCACAATAGGAAATATTGCGGGTTATGCTTTAGCACCAGCGACAGGCGGCGCTTCAATGTTAGCGAACACAGCAATTCAAGGCGGGATGAGTTTCTTGAAAAAAACACCAAACCCAATGCAAGGAAGAAATACTTCACTTGCCAATTGGGGAAATTGGGGAGGTTAATTATGCCAGACTATTTAGGGAATAAATCAAATCCTTTTTTAGCCGGACTAACGGGATTAGGTGAAGGACTGTTTCAAGGATTCATCCTCCGCAAGAAGATGGATGAGGAACAGCGCCAGTTTAACGAGAAGATGAATTTTGAACAACGTCAGCAGAGTCTTATGGATATGTTCAGGCAGAGAGACTTTGAACAACGTCAACAGTATCAAGATGCACAGATAGAGAACTTAAATGCGGATAATGCAAGGGCGGATGAACTATTAAAAAAACCACCAAGAGAAAAAAATCCAGTTATTAAAACATCCATTAACCCTAATACAAAATTACCAGGATATTATGATGTATCAAATGACGAATGGTTGAAAGATAATTCGGGTAATTATCTTATTGCGAAAGAAGAAGGTGGCGGATTAACTGCGCTTTCAGAATATAACATCCAAAAGGACAAAGAGGATAAACAAACCAAGTTAGACCAAGCGCAATTAAAATATAATAGTCTAATGGATTCTTGGGATGAAAAAGTTGGCGCTTATGTAATTAAAAAAGATAACGGGAGTCCATTAGTATTTAAGGACGAAAAATCATTAAGAAAATATGCGATTGGTGAAACTCTAAAAATGAAACCACCAGGGAAGGTTAATTTTTGGTCGAGAGAAAAAGAACAGGCAAAAGCAGAAATAAATATCAAATTAAAATATAAAGATGCGTTCCAAGCGTTAAAGAATAAAGGTTATTCAGAACAAGAGGCTATTGACTTGATAAAGAAAAACGAAGGTCTTCAATAATGCAAGATGGTGTAACTAAATGGTACGACCAAGTCCCCTCTAAATCTAATTGGTATGATAGCGTTCCGGCAAAGGACGTTAAGAAGACTAATGATTTAATCGAGGGCATTCCCGACAAGATCAACGAAGTTGCGGGGAAGCTTTTGCTTAAAAAAGCGGGTTATGTTTTTGTTGCGCCGGAAACAGTAGTAACAGAAAAACCACCTACAATGAAAGACGTGGAAAAACTTACTACAGAACAAAAAACAACGGCAAGTAATTACTTTAAGAAACAACAAGATATTGGCGCAAACGAGAATTATAAAAGATTGGAAGGTGCTTTAGATGTAGTAGAAGGAATTGCATCTCCAATAACGGATGCAGTAAAAGGATTTGGAGAAGGCGTTAAGAGAACTGTTCAAGGTGGTCAAGAAGTTGCTCAAGGCAAAGTGGGTGAAGGATTATTAGATGCCGGATTAGGTGTAGTCCAAAGTGGATTTTCCGGTGTTTCACTTGCCGTTCCAGAAATTGCGGCAATCAATTTAGGGTTCAAGGGTGCAGGTGTAATAGCCCCAGAAAAGGTTATGGAGTATGTTGGCGCACCAGTAAGCACATTAGCAAAAGATTTAGGTGTATCCCCCGATTCTGAATTGGGCAAGAAAAGTTTAGAAACATTAGATGTAGTTGCCCAAGTTGCCGCATTTAAGGGTATGAGTGATCTTGCTGGGAAATTATCCACAAAGGCAGAAATCGCCAGAGCAAAATTAAGAGATGCAAACGGTAAGTTTGTGGCGAAACAAACAGAAATACCACAAATTGAAACACCGATAGACAATAACGCAAACGCAATTAAGCGATTATCTGATGAAGGTAAGACTCCCGAAGAAATAAGCAAGGGTTTGAATATTCCGGTTGAGGAAGTGAACAAAACAGTTAATTCAGAAACACCAAAAAGATTTATTTCAGATGAATCCTATCAAACAGCAAAGAAAAATTTATATGATAAAGGTCTTGAATCATTAAAGAAAAACCCTTCTTTATTAGGTGGACTTGACCCGACAATGTTGAAAGACCTTACTATAATAGGCGCATATCATTTAGAGAATATTGCAAGGGCAGGAATTGAGAAGGGGAAAGAGTTCGCTGAATTTTCCAAACGAATGATTGCCGAATTGGGGCAAGATGTTAAACCACATTTGTTGAGGATTTATAATTCAACAGTAAAAGAACATCAACAGACCTTAGAAAAATTGAGGACGTTACCAGAAGGGACACCAGGCAAACCAGATTTACACTTTGGCGGAGTTGACCCAAGAATTAAACCAGAAGTTCAAGAGTTCTACGACACGCACAAGGCAGAGTACGATCAATTCAGAGGCGGGAAGATTGGTAATAAACAACTTATTAATCAAGGATTAAAGTATGCTTCTAAATTAACCGATGAAGATATATTATCAATGAAGTCCAGGAAAGGAATCGGTGAAGTTGAAGCGGTAGGTTCACATATTTATGGACAGAGTAGAATTGAACAGCTTATTGGCGAGATGAACAAAATTGAGTTAGGAACTCAAGAGGGATTTAGCGCAAGAAAAGCAAAAGTAGATTTAGCGGCAGAAATATTTTATAATATTGAAAATCCTTATTCAAGAGCCGGAAGACAATTACAAGTTAAGGGAAAATTAGCAACTGATAATTTTATAGATGCTTTAAGAAAATTAAGAGATGAGGCAGAAAAATTTAATCCAGAACTTGCAAAAGATTTAACGAATAAATTAAGAGGCGCAGAATACGAACCTACTCTAAAAGATAAACTTGCTTTCTGGTATTACAACTCTCTTTTATCAGACCCAACTACTGATATAAGAAATATTACAGGCAATACTACAATGTTGGTGGCAGAAGTCCTTTCTAAATCTTTTTCTCCAAATATAAAAGAAACATTAAAGATGATGGGCGACATTGGGAAGGGTGCGAGATCCGGCTTAAAAGAAATGAGTGATCTTTACCACCAAAGAATATCAGAGGATTCAAAGTTTATAAACACTACAAATAGATATGATGTAAAAGCAAAAACTCAATTTGGGAAATTCGGGAGAGCATTGTTGCCAACTACACGGCTTTCAATGGAAGATACTTTTTTCAGAGGTATTGCAAGAGAAATGTCGAAAGGCAAAGTTGAAAGAGTTACTTCAAAAACATTTGGTCAATCTCTTAAAATAACACAAGAGCAAATAGGAAAAGTTTTACAAGGTGATTTGGATAATTTGACCGGTGCACAGATTAACTTCATAGGCAAGGGATTAGATTATATTGAGAGATATACCGACTATACTACATTTAGAACAGAACTTGGAAAGATTGGTTCTGGGGTTGAGGGAATAGTAAGAAATAGTTGGGCAGCTAAAATGATAATGCCGTTTGTAAAAGTAAGTGCAAATATAATTAGAGTTGGTACTGATTATTCTCCTCTGGGATTTGGCAAAGAAGCATTAATGAGATTAAAGGGAGGAGAATTAAATCCTTTTGAGTTGAAAGATATTAGAAGACGGGCTATTGCGGGGACGTTGGCAATCGGTGTTGTGGTTAATGGGGTAGCAAATGGCTCTATTGAGGTTACGGGGCAATTACCAAGTAATGCTTTTGAAAGAGAAGCAATGCAAGCAAAGGGTTATCAACCTAACCACATCTACCTAAACTTTGGCGGGAAGAAAATGGGAATTTCATATCAGAATATCAATCCGATTAATATCCCATTGTCTATTATAGGGAACTATTCGGATAATTTAAGATTCGGGAAAGAAATTAAAAAGCAAGACGAGTTATCTTTCGGCGATAAAATGGGTAAAGCAATCTTGGGTTCGGCGGCAACGATAGCAGATCAATCTTATATGCAAGGTATAAATAATTTATTGGATGCTATGCAGAAACAAGACCCAGGTTATTTCTCTGATATAGCAGTAGGATTTATTCCAAATATTGTAGGACTTCCGAAGAAAGTTCTTGGAGATAATATTTCTTATAAAGCTAAAACTCTTGAAGAAAAAGTAAAAAGAAAAATCGGCATAACTGAAGGACTTGAGCCGAACATAGATATAAAAGGCGAGGAAAAAACAACTCAACTTAGAGGACTTCCATTGCCAGTAAGTACAGTTAAAAAAGATGATGTATTAGATTACCTAAAAGAGAAAGATTTAAGAATTGCTTTGCCAAGTCCCAACACAAAACTAGAAGATGAAAAATTAACACCGAGACAATATACTCTATATCAAAAGATTGTGAACAAAAATGTTTACAAAAGATTAAATGAATTATTGCCGTTAATAAAAACTATGAGTTTGGAAGAAGCACAAAACTTAATAGACCAAGTTTCAAACGAAGAAAAACAAACAGCAAAAGAATTACTAAAATTTAATTAAGCAACAACCCGCCAGCTAACCACAAGTAGCCAGCTCTAAGATAGAAATTCAAAACATAGGAGTGAATTAAAACAAATGAAGGAACTAATCTTTCTATTAACGCTACTTTTATTTGTGGTTCAGATAAAAGCGCAAGATCAAGGTGCAAATGTAATGAGTTCCAAGAACTCAACCAGCACTACTTTAGCTCCCAACGCAGTCTATACCGGAACGGTAGAGCTACTTAGGGGATATAATTCCCTAAGCGTAACCGTAAGATCAGACAAAAGTTCGGCGACCAACGGGTTAAAGATTCTGTTTGGTAAGACTTCCACGATTACAACGGCAAATGCGGTAAAGACATATTCATTCTCTTACACGGCAAACGATACGTTGTTTACCAAGACAGTAGGAGTGGATGCGCCTTATTATAAAGTTGTTTACACAACGGGGAATGATTTGCAGACAGTCTTTCTTTTAACAACCATGCTCAACAGAGGGGACGTATTGCCGAGAACCTCCACCGGCAAACTTGACGTAACCGATGTTCTTGGAGCTACTGCGGCTAACCAAGTATCTGTAAATCAACTTGGCGGCATTTATACAACAACAGGAACAACTATTGACTCTATCAGCACTACATTCACACCGATACGATGGACGTTCATTAACGAAGGGGTATCTACTGATTCACTTATTGTAAGTTCTGACAGAACATTTCCAAGTGGTAAAAGAACAATTCGGTTGGGTGGTGAAGGATTTACAAAATTGTGGGCGGTTACAAAACTTTATTATAAAGTCGGCACTACGCCTCTTGCATCAAAAAAAATCAGAATAGAAGCGGAGTAACCTATGAAAAAGCTAAAATATTTAATTGCATTATTTTTTATAACATCAATCGTCTCCGCGCAACCAACAAGTTTAAGTGGAGAATATTTTTCAAAACCGTTATGGATGCGAAGCTCTATTTATAGAATTGGTCTTCTTAATTCTGCTGATACTTTACAAATTCTTAATCCATTTATTCTTGGGATGACTAAAGTAACCGCAACTGGCATACAGTTAAATTACCTTTCTGGCGCTATTGGGACAACTGGAACGAGTAATTTAGTTTTTAGTGCAAGTCCGACTTTAACTGGCAAGACAACGGTAGATTCTTTGCTTGTTAACGATCTCACATCTGGATATTTGCCTTACTATGGTGGGACAAGATTAAAGAATAGTGGGATTTATTATGATCCAATTAATGGTTTTACCGGCATCGGGGTGTTAATGCCCACCGCATTCTTGCATTTGAAAGCGGGCACAGCGACCGCAGGAACTGCCCCGTTAAAGTTTAGTCTGATAGGTTCGGTCTTAAATACAACTCCCGAAAGAGGCGCAATTGAAGCTGATATTATAGGTAATCTTTATCGTACTGATTCATCGGCTGTAAGAAGTAGAATCACTACTGTTGCAGATAATTTATCAGCTTTTGCATCAACAACATCTGCACAATTAGCGGGAGTTATTTCGGATGAGACTGGAAGTGGAGCATTAGTTCTTGGGACTGCACCAACTTTTGATTCCGGAATTACTGTATCCGGCGGTGCAATTACAGGTAATACATTGACAAGGGGAACAGATTCATTTACTACAACAGCGACTGCAGATACAGTAGCAATAACTGGTGCGGGGATAGGTGATATTTATATTCTTACCTATGTAACGGCAGTAACGGCAGCCGAAGCTCCTTTGAGTGTAGTTTCAACAGCAACTGGATTTATAGCAACAAGACCCGCCGGAACTACAAGCGGAGCAACTTACGCATACATTAGACAAAAATAACAAGGAGAAAAAATGAAAAAGTTAATATTTGTTTTTATAGTTTTTACAACTGCAATGTTTGCCCAAACTGTACCGACAAAAATAGATGCTTATACGCTCCAAGTTGAAAAAACAAAATCAACCACAAAAATAGTTAAATATGATTTTTATTTTTTATTAAAACAAAGAGCAAGAATAATTGCGGATTCAACTGCGTATGCTTTGGCTCGACATAAAGAAATTGTTGAACTTGATTCATTGATTGTAATTGCAAAAAATCTGGGGATAATTTCTAAACCTAAAGAGGTAGTGAAATGAAGCGGCAACTATGATTGTCTGAATAAAAACGTAATCTTATTAACTCCAAATGCAAATGGCTATACTGTAAGTTTGACTAATTTATCATCTAATCGTCCAGTATTAGTCTTAAATGCCAGCAGTAGTTATAGTGTAACCGTTAATTCGACTTCTGGCGGAAAACTGTTGGCTGCATACGGCATGACTTGGATGGTATATAATGCCACAACTACATTCACTTATATACAATGATAACATTAAACTTGATATTCTTAAATAAATTGATTAATGTAGTAATAGCGAAATCGAGATGAACATGAAAACAGAATTAAAATATGAAGCCCTTTTGAGTGCAAGGACTTGCCGCAAGGTTCGTCTTGGTTTCGCGACCTGCACGAGAGAGGGTTTCGTTTTGAGGAGAGTTTTTATGAAAACCTTAACATTACTATTTGCTATTGCTATTTTAACAGCATGTCAATCGCCAACAGAGTTACCCTATCCCGTTGAACCTTTTGATTGTTCTGGTGTATGGACGAGTTACGCAAAGACCGATAATAATGCGATTGCGTTAAACATTACTAAACAAACGGAAAAATTTGCAGTTTGTGTTTATGCAACTGCCGATACTTTGGTTATCGAGATGTATAGTTACACCAAACTCGCATATACTACTCAAATGATAGGGCTAAGAGACATTTCTACAGATTATTTAGAGGCAGATTTAACAACTGTGATTATTCCGGCAAATACAGCAAAGAAATTTGAGATAAATGAAGACAGACCAGGGCAGATCAGAGTCCGTCCAAAAACTTTAACAGGTAGAACAACAATGAAGACTAAACGAGTTTCATTCATTGGTGTAAACGAATAGAGGCGAATTTAAATATCACTAAGATTTTTAATTAAAAGGTGTTACAATGACAACTATAGACACAAATTTTAAGATTACCCACACAAAGGGTGATAGTTTTGATAAAACAATAACTATCAATCTTAATGGGGTTGCGATTAATTGGTTATCTAATGGCTACCTTACTGCAACGTGCAAAGTGAAGACTTCGCCTGCTGATACATTCGCTATGTTTAATCTTACGGTTGATATTACGGTTAATGGCGCACTAAGATTGACCTCAGTCGCTATCACTGCTGCGCCCGGTATATATTACTATGATATTGAATTTGCAAAAAGTGGTGGTAAGACTGAGACTTGGTGGGGAGGTTATCCCTCAATATTTGAATTAATTCAGGATGTAACATGAGTATTACAGCAATCATAACAAATACGCCTATTACAGCGGGAATAACTGCGGGTGAACTTACCGCAAACGTAACCAATGTGGCTATAACGGCGGGGGTTGAAAATAGCACAACAACTTATATCTATGGCGATCCTTCTACGGATTACATTCCCAAAAATGTTATCACAGCAAAGGGTGATCTAATAGTTGGTACTGCTGCGAGTACCCCGGCTACATTATCGAGTCAATCATTTCCGGGATATTTTCCGGTTGTTGATCCAACCGAAGCGAAGGGAATAAAATTCACTAATCAGATAGACGGAGGAACATTCTAATGGCACAGAGGATTCAGTTAAAACGAGGTCTAAAAGCCAACTTGCCGATAAGTTTAATGCTTGCGGGCGAGCCAATGATAACGACAGACAGAGGGACTTTACACGTTGCAACAGACGCAATCACAAAGATTCCAGTAGTGCCTGCTATTGATGACTTGGGAGTAATCCCATCTATCAACGGTGCAGCAGATTATTTAATCATGCACGATGCAGACGGGATAGGACAAAAAGAAGTTAAAGTATTGTTCAACGATTTCAAGACAGCGTTGAGTATACCAGCCGGTTCAACAGATGAAAAAGTAGCCGTAGTCAGTGGCGGCGCGGCAGGTTTTATCTGGGGAACTACAGGAACTGATGGAGTTCTAAGGATGGGGTCTTCAATGGCGTGGACAAAAGATGTTGGTAATGTTTTTGTAACCTTAGACGTTGCGATTATTGACGGTGGAACATTCTAATTTAAGAGGAGCTAATGGCACGAGGACAAACAATAAAGTTTCTTCGCACTACAAGGGCTAATCTCGAAACGCAAAAGACGGCAAGTGGTCTGATACTGGGTGAACCATATCTAATTACGGATGAGAATCGAATAGCTATTGCTACTGCTGTAAATGCCTATTATGATTTTGCTCTTAAATCAGAATTACCAACCCTATTGAGAGCCGTTAAAACCGCCGATGAAACAGTTAATAATTCAGCAATCATGCAAGATGATGATCATCTTACCGTGACAGTAGAAGCAAACACAAATTATATATTAGATTGTATATTTATAATTGACACAACCTCTGCGGCGAGTTGGAGGGCACAATTTAACGCCCCGACTGGAACTACGTTAGGCGCGACTGAAATACGCAATACATCTACATTTACAGCATTCGGGTCGGGTGGATTTATTAGCAATCTAAATACAATATTTGAAAACGGTGCAATTACATATACAGGGGTTTCTTATTTTCATTTAAGTGGCGCTCTCTTTGTTGGTTCAACAGGAGGAACGTTTAATTTACAATGGGCACAAGGTATCGCTACCGCTGTCAATACAATTCTGAAAAAAGGTAGTCACATTAAATTGATAAAGGTGTAATATGATTTTTCATTATACCCCACTATGAAAAATATAAGTAAAAGATTAGCGTTTGATAACGGAATTATTTGTTTTTTGATCAGAAGACTTTAGGTTCGACCCCTGACGGGGCAGCTCGAAACATCTATTGTCATTTGGTTCGCCGATTACATAGGCACAACGCAAGACCCCAAACTCGTAGTAACATACACACTACCCGCAACGGGAAATAAATTTCAGATGGTGGTTTGAGAAATAAAAAATTAACAGTTGAGGAATGCAATTTTAATGCGGTTGAAATCTATAAAGACGGACAAGCAATATGTGAAATATGTTTATTACAAGGGAACTAAAGTAATCTGCTTAGAAGAAACCAACGATGTGATTAAGCACGAGTATTCTCATTTCATTCTTTATAAAACCAAATATAGAAATTGGTTCAAGTTCATCTTGGCGTATATCGGTTGGAAAGGAATGATGTTAGCGTTTCCTCATTCGGTATTTCCATTTGAATATGAAACAAACAAAATTAAGGCAACATTATGAAAAAAATAATTTTCTTAATCATATTCTGCATTTCATTATTTGTTTCCGCTCAAACAGATAAAGAATGGTTACCAAAAGGGAAGAAAGATGTAGTTGAACTTACTATTCTTAAAGAATATGGATTACAGAAACAGAACAAAAAACAGTTAGATACTTTTTCCACAATCATGGGGATGGTATTAAAAGAATTAGATAAAAAAGAAGTAGAGAAAATATATGAAATGGATATAACCGAGAAAGAGAAGTATCTAAAAATCTTTGAGATATACTTAGACAAAATAATTACAGAATAATCGGGAATCACGGGCATGGGCGAGAAAGAAAAACAAGAATATCGTAAACAAGGATTTTTAATCTTTGAACTTTGGCAGTTTATAGTGCTAATAGGAACAATCCTTTTTGCTATTGGCGGGTTTTTTGCAGTTACCCAAAGCACTTTAGCGGCGCACGAAAAGAAGATTGAAACTATTGAGACGTGGGAAAAAGCACACGAAACAGAGCAAACGATTTCCGTTACTTATAGGAATAGAAAAATAGATGAAATGGGAATCAATCTGAAAGCGTTGTGTGAAAAATTCGGCGTAAAATATATCCAAGCAGAATAACAACAAACAAAAGGAGAGTTATGAACATTCTCGGAGCAATAATTTTAACGGTAGGGATGATAGGGGCTTTAATCTTAATAGAATATTTCAAAAACAAAAAGTAGGAGTAACACAATGTCAAACTTTGGAACACTTAATTGGGCTGATTTTGGTAAAGGTCTATTGGTTGCAGTTCTATCAGCAGTTTTTACTGTTATTTACACGACAGTTCAAGCGGGTAGTTTAACCTTTGATTGGAAAGCAATCGGGGCAACTGCATTAGCCGCAGCTTTGGCTTACATCAGTAAGAATCTATTCACTAATTCCAACAATGAATTAGCGAAACCAGAGCCGAAGTAATGAACAAGAATCTATTGTTGGGGGCTATTATCCTTGTGATAGTAGTCCTCACTTACATAGGTGTGTTTATTCTCGGTAGAAATTCAGTCAAGCCGCCAACGGCAACGGTTCAAGTTAAGGAAGTGGTGAAGTATGATACAGTCCGAGCCATTAGAAAAATATACGTCAACAGATATATTGAAACAGAAAGCAAAGGAGATTCCATTAAATCCTACTCTGATTCAGTCGTGGGCGATACGCTCGAAGTTAAGTATAGCATTCAACATTCCGTTTCGGACAGTCAAAAAGTGGTTAGGTCTTGGTGGAAAGTAAACATTGAACCGCATCTAACAACCATTATAAAAACTGTAACCAGAGATTCTATCCAGACAAAGATCACTAATGTTTACATCCCAAAACCGTTCTTGTTGGATAGTTGGTTTTACGTCTCTCTCATTTCTTGGATAGTAACGGCATTGGCTATTATTTTCTAAATCTTGGCACGTTGTTTGTTCTTGGTGAATTATAAAAAGACAATTGACAAAACATGGTCTAAGTATTAAATTACGGCAGACAGTTTGGAAGACAATGAAAAGAGAAACCAAATTTAATCTAATCATAATTCTGCTTTTAATCCTATCAATTATTTTCTGCGTGAGTAAAATTATATGATTCTTGAAAACAAATTTAACTTAAAGACATTTACACATTCCGATACAGCCGACCGATTAAAGATTGATAACACAGTAATGACAGATGAACAATTACAGAATGGGATTAAACTCCACGAGTTATTAGTTCACGTTGCAAATAGATTATCAATTAGATTCGCCAAACCGATTCCTATGCAAATTAATTCTGGATTTAGAAGTGTTGAATTAAACAAAGCGGTCAAAGGCGTTCCAACAAGTCAGCATTGTAAATTTCAAGCTGCCGATACGGTAGCTATTGGAGTTCCGTTAGACAAATATTTTGACTTATTAAAAGAACTTGCAAAAGATAAAGTTTTAACATTCGGTCAAGTGATAAAAGAATACGGTTCACATCCAGATACGGAGAGAGACGACTGGATTCATATATCAACACCGACCGATAGAATAGTAAACCAGTTTATGATTAAAGAACAAGGTAAACCTTATCAACACATAGAACTATGAGCGAAATAAAATCATATCTCAACGATGCGAAGTGTTCAGATGAAAAATGGAATAAAATCTTTGGCAAGAAAACTTTACAAGTGGAAACAATTATTGGCAAACAGACTGTTCCCATAAGGGAACAAATGACTCCAAAAGGAATCAATGGCAAGGTAAGAACCGAGACGGAAGAATTAAAAGAAGTAATAGAATATATGTATGAGAGTTTAGAAAAGAAATGAATGAACTATACACTAATCAATTAAGGATAGTATTACGGCAATATCAAAAGACATTTTCAGACATCAACGAATTGTATTGGGCGAAGAATAGAATAATAGAAAAAAGTAAAAACAATATTTACAAAGAAATTAACCTAAGAGAAATTGATAGAAGGTTAAAAGAGTTAAATGGATAACGAATTTAAAATAGATTTAGCAAAAGTTTACGCGATGAAATTATTAACATCGCTAAAGGAGTTTGGTGCAGATGATTACGACTACTTTACAGAACAACTTAGAGAGTTCAGAAAAGAAATTATCCAAGAAGAGTTTGCAAAGAGAGATTCACGAAGCGCCCGAATTGACCAAGACTTTTCTAATCTTAGATTTACTGAAAGACATCAAAAGATGGAAGGGGAAATCCGAGAGAGACCTATTCCGAGAATACTTGGAGAGGCAGACAGCAACGAAAGAATCTTTGACAACGAGCAAGAAATAAAAGAGCTATGAAAGTTAATTCCATAAAAGAGGCAGCCGAGAGCAAAGGAGTATCGGATAAAATCAACTGGAAATCCACAATATATATTCCGGTAAAGATTCCGAAGAAAGCACTTAAAGCAATGGAAGAATACGAGACGGTAATTATTGGAGTAGGCGAGATAAACAATTATCATAATCCATTAGCATTCATCATTCACGCAAGCGATTATCTTGCCCAGCTTGTTTCGGTTAAAATTCCGAGACATTATAAGAGGATTCAGAAACAACCGAAAGAGGAAAAATGAAGTTTGAAATTGAAGGAATACGGACGACCAATTCAAGCGAGAGACTTCAGAAACTTCTTTCAAATCTTCCAGATGGAAAACTTTTAACCGTTAGCAAAGTCGCAAACAAATTAGGACTTCATACCAGAACAATTAGAGACCAGATTAATCAACTGCCAGAACAGTATTATTATAGATTAAATACATTTTATTTATTAGGTAATCCACGAACTGTTAAACAATATATGGAGTATTGTGAACGAGAATTTGATTAAATTTTATGAAGATGAATCGGCAAGATTTTTAGACTTCATCAAAGTTCCTTACCCATATACACAACCACCAAAAGAATGGTTAGCCGAAACCAACCCAGATAAGATATTAGCTTTCTTTGATCCGCACGAACCTTATGCCATTGAAGATATATTCAGAGATTCGTTAAAACATAAAGATGCGGAAACGGTGGTAATTGGTGGAGACTTGGGAGACTTCTATTCCAAGTCAAGATTTCCCAAAAAACATTCCGTAGATTTTTCAGATGAAGTGAGAGAAATATTTTACAGGATGGAATGGCTTTCAACTCATTTTAAGAAAGTAAAAATAATGAAGGGAAACCACGATGACAGACCGGAAAAGAAAATCGCCTCATGCTTTCAGAACGGAGAAATTGATCTTCATATTTTGACAGAGAATAATCTATTAGGCAAACTTGCTGCATACTTTGACAATGTTGAAATAGTAGGAACAAAAATTCAGAATCATAATTATAGTATTACTCTTTCACACATTTGGCAATTCAATGATATAATATTTACTCATGCGGAGACTTCAAGAAAACAAGATTCAGCAGTAATGGAATACATTTCTCAATACCTTCATTTGTGGAAAGATAAGCTACAATTAAAACCATATCGGATTATAGCACAAGGGCATAATCATAGAATGATGAAAGAATGGAAAGGAAGTGAGGGCTGGCTATTGTGTCCTTGTGTAATGCAAGATATTTCAATAGGCGGCGAGTATATCTATTCTCCAAAGATGCAAGGAAGTCCACCATTAAGAGGTTATTTGGTAATCTATCAGAATGACGGATTAACCGATTGGAACAAAACCAATATAGAGATATATCAGTAACATGGAAATCTACAACGACAAAAATATTCGGATCGAACTGAAGAATAAGAATCTTAGTCAAGATGAAGCCCTTGCAGCTTGCTACTGGATATTGACCGTTACGGGAAACAGCAAGGATATTCCCGATTCATTCTTTGAAGACAAAGGGCTGAATGATGAGGTAAATTATTTCGAGGATTTGACCACAAGGTAACTATGAAGAACTTACCTTGAAAACGATTCAATGCACAAAAAGCGCACGTTTTTACGCACGTTAAAAAAGTGGCATATATCGCACATTATACCCGTAAGGGGCGGTCAATGACGGAAATACGCTACAAATGAGCATTATAATACCTATCGGGTATAGTTGTTTGAAATATTTTCTATGTAGCCCTCTGCGGGACTGGCTCCATGCCATCCACAAACCCAGAAAGGAAAACATTAGTCGTGGCTACAACGGTAAGCCGTAGAGAGATCGAGAGATTAATCAACCGTTTCGGGAAAGACTAATCCCACGCCGGACTGAGGAAGCCAGAGGATAAGAGCCGTAGGCGAAGGACTTGGTAACAAGGCGCTACATAGTTCCTTTTAAGAAAAACGAGCGCAACTCAAGAAAAATAGGCGCAAAGAGTAAGAGAGAATAAACAATGAAATTAGCAACCAAAGTATTAACCAAACTACTTCAAGAACATAAAATTGATATGATAGGCATTAATATTGAGCAAATTGAACAGTTAATAGAAGAAGAATATAGAAAATCCGAGCAAGAACTTTCTGATTTTTTTAAGATACCTTATATCCCGCCAAAATTCTCGATAGAATTTCATCATAATTGGGATAGTTTAATGTTTTGGCAGCCGATGAATTGGAGAAACTTTACCTTGATAAAAATTGAAGGGGAAACAAACGGGTATTCCAAATATTTAGAATTAGAAGTAATGATTTTAGGAGTTGGTTTTGAGATTAATTGGTATCGAGCGCACGGAGATAAACCGTAGTTACATAGTTTAATCAAATCAGTTTCCCTTGACTAACGGATATTATAGTAAGAGGATAAACTACACCGCAACTTACACCGCAACTTACACCGCCAAATTTTGGCACATATTTTGGCACATTTTTTTATTTGATTTTATGAAATAACCCAAGAATCCTTTACTTATCATTTACATACTCTTTCCAAACTGTTGAATTTAGCTTTACAAATCATAATTTTAGGCACAAGACGCTTGAATGGCATTCAAGAGGTCAGCGGTTCGATCCCGCTTAGTTCCACAAAAAACTTTATTCGAGATATTTTCTTTTGAAGTTCCCAACACATCCGCCAATGCTGTTAATGTCCCGAACTTATCTACAATTGCTTCAATTATTTGTTCTCTTGTGTATTTCTTGGTTTTTGTCAAAATTCATCTCCCAAAAAAAATATTTATAGTCAATACGATTTTACTTGACAGTCAATATTTTGTCAATTATATTACGTGTGAGATTAAGAACAATATAACATTACAACATTATAACAAATGGAAAACAATTTAATATGAAACAAATTCAAAATCAATTCACAACCGCAAGACTAAAAACAAAAACAAAAATTCGAGCCGAGAGAGCCAAATTAACTTATGGATTCCCAACGCTTGAAGATGCTGTTGATTTCTTTTTGTTATACGGCATCTCTGCATATAGAAATTATAAGAAGTCGTTGCAAAATAAAATTTGAGTGCTGATATGAACGAAAACATAAAACTTGATGAACTATTGAGTTGCGCTTTCAATGAAAGACACAATTTACCAAAGTTTCCCAGCATATATTTTGTGTTCTCTCCGAACAATAAACTACAATATATAGGTGCAACCAGAAAATTAAAAAACAGAATTTGTGTCAACGATAACATTAAAAAAGTTTTAAGTGAAGTTAAACCACAAGACATCACAATAAAATATTTCCCGATAACTGATATAAGGGAATTATTCCGAATTGAATCAGATTGTATAAGAAAATTTAAACCTCGCTTAAATAGATTTAACATAAAATCATCGCCCATTGTTACTTCGATAGAGAAAAGGGAAAAAGGGAAATATACAAGTTTTGATGCTTTGCCGATAGACAATTTTTATAAATCCAAAATGAATAATCTTAATTATTAATTCAAGAAAATAATTTCACAGTAAATAGAGATTCCAGCAATGACAACCCAGACAAAAATTTCATCATTAAAACCTATTTCAAATTCTGAAAAGTCAATCGGAATCATTACTTATTTCAGGATGAAGGATAATTAACATGATAGCCAAACTAATCATGCTAATACTACTTGGCATAGTAATCTGGAGAACGGCTTGCACGTTTAAGGACACCACAAACAAATCATTCGAGGAAGAAGAATGAACGGATTAGAATTGTTAATACCGATGTTTTTATTCCTTGTGATTGGCGCAAACAGAGTAAGAAATATTCTCAAAGAAATTAGAGAAGAGTAAATGCTTACAGGAATAATAATCTATTTGGCTTTATACATCTGTTTCATGGGTTATTTGATGCACAAAGCACCGTTGGGTTATGAGGATAAAGAAGGTTTTCACAACATAGAAGGGAGAGAGAAATGAAAGGTTACAAAGCATACGGGAAAGGGTTGAAGTGCAAAGGGTTTCAATACGAAGTCGGGAAAGAATACAAACACGAAGGAGAGATTAATCCTTGTCAAAGCGGTTTCCATTTCTGCGAAAATCCTTTGGACGTATTAGACTTTTACGATTTAACCGAATGTGAGTTTTCCGAAGTTGAGGCAACTGGAAAAACAAAAACAGACGACAACAAGAAAACCGTAACTGATAAAATTAAAATCGGTGCGAAATTAGACCTACCTGCTTTTATAAAAGCATCATTCGATTTTCTTTGGGAAAGATGCAAGGCAAAAGAAAAAGATAACGGATATTACAGCCAGTTAGCATCAAGCGGAGATTCCAGCAAGTTAGCATCAAGCGGAGATTCCAGCCAGTTAGCATCAAGCGGAGATTCCAGCCAGTTAGCATCAAGCGGATATTCCAGCAAGTTAGCATCAAGCGGAGATTCCAGCAAGTTAGCATCAAGCGGAGATTCCAGCCAGTTAGCATCAAGCGGAGATTCCAGCAAGTTAGCATCAAGCGGAGATTCCAGCCAGTTAGCATCAAGCGGAGATTCCAGCCAGTTAGCATCAAGCGGATATTCCAGCAAGTTAGCATCAAGCGGAGATTCCAGCAAGTTAGCATCAAGCGGAGATTCCAGCCAGTTAGCATC